>Ga0187844_10000358_pt1 | contig 35752 bp, 33 predicted proteins | sample SpaLakP09_SKY_50_FD_134517 | JGI IMG/M metagenome (GOLD analysis project Ga0187844, IMG submission 134517) | Oligotrophic lake water microbial communities from Sparkling Lake, Wisconsin, USA - SP09_SKY_50 | ecosystem: Environmental > Aquatic > Freshwater > Lake | place: USA: Sparkling Lake... | reverse complement strand
TTTGTTGCGCCTTGCGATGTGCGCAGCGCCAATGCGGTGCAGCTCATCGCGGCACTCGCGGTCACACTGCCTCTGGCACTGGTGCTCGAGACCGAAACCCTGCGTTGGACTGTCATCACAGGCTCCGTGAACTGGGAGCTGGTTGCGGCCATGGCCTGGTCGGTGCTGGGGCTGACGCTGGGCGGCAGTTCATTGCTTTACCTTTTGATACAGCGTGGCGCCGCCACCAGCGTCACCAGCCTGCTCTACCTGGTGCCCCCGACCACGGCCCTGATGGCCTGGCTGCTGTTCAATGAACCGATCACGCTGCTGACCATCACGGGGACGGTGCTGACGGCCGTGGGCGTGAGCCTGGTGGTGCGGCCAGCGCGCTGATGTGGTGCGCCATCCGCTGATGCGGGTGAGCGGCAACTACGGGCCTCTCTTTGCGGCGAAAAGTATTGACGCACCGCACGAGAAAAATTTATTTGTGAAGATCAGCGGGGAGGAGCATGAAAAATCCGTCTAGAATTCGCCCCCGCGCTGTTGTAATGCCGCATGCCATGTTGACACGGGTAACATCCCTCGCTCTAATCGCATGCAGCAGTGCAAGCTGCAGGCCCAGCTACCCGACACCGGTTCGCCCGACCGGACCGGCAAGCCAAAATTTCTGACAAGACACACTGACCAACGCAGTTTCCATACAAGGGGATATTTGTGAACAAGACCGAACTGATCGAGCACATCGCCAAGCATGCCGACATTTCCAAGGCCGCCGCGACCCGCGCTCTGGAGTCCACCATTGGCGCCGTCAAGACCACGCTGAAAAAGGGTGGCTCCGTTTCCCTCGTGGGTTTCGGCACGTTCGCCGTCGGCAAGCGTGCCGCCCGCACCGGCCGCAATCCCCGCACCGGCGCAGCGATTAAAATCAAGGCTGCCAAGGTGCCGAAGTTCCGTCCGGGCAAGGCCCTGAAGGATGCACTGAACTGACCTGTTTCGGTGGGGTGCTTAGCTCAGTTGGCAGAGCGGCTCCTTTACACGGAGTAGGTCGGCGGTTCGACCCCGTCAGCACCCACCACCCCAGGCAAAGGCGAACGATGTGTTCGCCTTTTTGTTTTTTCGATGGAGAGCGTTCCCATGTTTGATTACGTACGCAAGCACACCAAGATCATGATGGTCGTCCTGTTCCTGGTGATCATCCCGTCTTTTGTGCTGGTCGGCATCGATGGCTACACCCGTTTCCGCGAACAGGACCAGACGGTGGCCCGCATCGGCCGCGTCGAGATCACCCGTGGCGAATGGGAGGCGGCGCACCGCGAAGAGATCGAGCGCGTACGCCAGCTGATGCCCACCATCGATGCCAAGCTGCTCGACTCCGAGCAGGCGCGCTACGGTACGCTGGAACGCCTGGTACGCGAGCGCGTGCTGGCGCAGGCTGCGCAGGCGGCCCACCTGGGCACCAGTGACGCACGCCTGGCGCGCGAACTGCAATCCATCCCCGCCATTGCCGAGCTGCGTCGCCCCGATGGCACGCTCGACATGGAGCGTTATCGCCAGCTGCTGGGCCGTCAGGGCATGAGCCCCGAGATGTTCGAAGCCCGCATGCGCAGCGACCTGGCAGCACGCCAGGTGCAGGCCGGCGTGGCCCAGACCGCCTTCATCCAGGCCGTGCCGGCCGATCTGGCGCTGAATGCCTACTTCGAGCGACGTGAAGTGCAAGTGGCACGTTTTGCCCCGGCGGATTTCGCCGCACGCGTCAAACCTGAAGACAGCGAGCTGGAGGCCTTCTACCAGGCCAACCAGGCCCTGTTCCAGGCGCCCGAGCAGGCCAGCATCGAGTACATCGTGCTGGACATCGATGCCGTGCGCAAGACCATCAAGCTCAACGAGCAGGACGTGCGCAGCTATTACGAGCAGAACGCCGCGCGCCTGAGCGGGCCCGAGGAGCGTCGTGCCAGCCACATCCTGATCTCCGCGGCCAAGGATGCTTCTGCCGCCGAGCGCCAGAAGGCGCGCGAGCGCGCGCAGGAACTGCTGGCCCAGGCGCGCAAGGCGCCCGAGAGCTTTGCCCAGCTCGCACGCAAGTACTCGCAGGATCCGGGTTCGGCGCCCAATGGCGGCGACCTCGACTTCTTCCCGCGCGGCGCCATGGTCAAGCCTTTTGAGGAGGCCGCCTTCGCCCTGAAGAAGGGCGAGATCAGCGACGTGGTCGAGTCCGACTTCGGCTTCCACGTCATCCGCGTGACCGACATCAAGGCGCCCAAGCAGAAGAGCTTTGCCGAACTGCGTGCCAGCCTGGAGGAGGATCTGAAGAACCAGCAGGCGCGTGCCCGCTACGCCGAGGCCGCAGAAGCCTTCACCAACGGCGTCTACGAGCAGTCCGACAGCCTCAAGCCCGTTGCCGACAAGCTCAAGCTTGAGATCCAGACGGCCAACGGCCTGCTGCGCCAGCCGGCGCCTGGCGCCAAGGGCGTGCTGGCCAGCACCAAGTTCCTGGAGGCGGTTTTCAACCCCGATAGCGTGAACAACAAGCGCAACACCGAAGCGGTCGAGATCGCCCCCAGCCAGCTGGCGGCCGCGCGTATCACCCGCCACACGCCTGCGCGCACGCTGCCGCTGGCCGAGGTGCGCACCGTCGTGCGCGAGCGCGTGGTGCAGGCACGTGCTGCCGAACTGGCGCGCCAGGAAGGCCAGCAGAAACTGGCGGCCTGGAAGGCTAACCCGGCGGGTGCCGCTACGGCCGCGACCCAGGTGGTGTCGCGCGATCAGACGCAAAACCTGCCGGCGGCCGTGGTCGATGCCGTGCTGCGCGCCGATGCGGGCCAGCTGCCGCAGTGGGTGGGTGTCGACCTCGGTGCCCAGGGTTACGTCGTGGCTCGCATCCTCAAGCGCGTGGAGCGTCCCGCCGCGGCGGCCGATGCCCAGCGCCAGGACCGCGCCCAGTACGCCCAGTGGTGGATGCAGGCCGAAGGCCAGGCCTATTACCAATTGCTGCAGGAGCGCCTCAAGGTGCAGATCAAGGTGCCGCGCCCAGCGAATGCCCTGCCTGCGGCGCGCAACGCCTCGTGAGCGACTGAGGTTATAATCACGGCCTTACGGTGGCTGTAGCTCAGTTGGTAGAGTCCAGGATTGTGATTCCTGTCGTCGTGGGTTCGAGTCCCATCAGCCACCCCAGTATTTAAAGGGCTTCCCGTCTGGGAGGCCCTTTTCAATTGTGCACCGGGTTACGCCGGGGTTACACGCCGAGAGGTGGGATCTGGAGCAGCAAATGCAAGGTAAGCCGGCATCAATGCAGAAAGCTCAAGAATGGTTCGACGTGACGAACTATCAGTCAGCAGCACAGTTTGACGTTGACAATTGGATTCAGCAAATCGCCAAACGCGGGGTTATTCAAAAAGCGGTTGAGGCCAAGGACCAGACCTTGCTGGACTTACTTGTCCCGCAGCTCATAGCAGCGCCGCTGTCCGACTACCAGTTCAAATATGACAACACATCGTCGGCAATCAGAGATTTGAGCTATGCCACGGGGGCAGTAATACCTCTGGGTTTCAGTGATTTGTATCGGCTCATCGAACTCGATAGCATGAATCTACCGGTGGGTGAAGAAACCCCCGACGAAAAGGATCGAGATGATGAGGACACAGCTGAATCGGCTCAGCGGCAAGAGGCCGTTGATGAATGGACAAGAGGGCATGATGATCTTGCACCACTCCGGCACTTTGGGCATTTGAAGGTCGATATGAATGCCAGGGACGAGGATATTCGCTCTAGCGTCGATCACTGGTTGAACGCGTATCGCTTGGCTGTTGGGGTGCCTCCTTCCGATGCCCCATACCGCAAAAAAATTGAAAATGAAATGGCGGATTGGCATTTGTCCAAAGTGCTACCGTATTTTGATCTGACCACTTGGGTAGGCTGGTCAGGTAACCGAGTGACCAAGGACGAGATAGCAGCGCTTTTATTTCCAAACGATCCATCAGTGGACAGGGATAAGTTGGTGTCGATCAAGAAAAAAGCTGAGCAAGTCTTGACGATATCTCACGCGATGATGTTGTCGGTCCGTGGCGCATAGCTCAGATCAACGGGCTGCATAGATCACCGCCTGACGGTTCTTGTAGCTTGACAGGGCAGCCACATACTGGCTGCAAAAACACTATCACTAACGAATACTTTCCTTCACGGAACTGGGTATTCGGCGTCAGGCAAACAGCCTCACCACATAAAACGGCATGAGCGCGTGAGAACATTTTTGAAAAATGTTCTCACCGACAAATAGGGGCATTTCTGGAAAACTTGGTTTCTCCCGATGAAATGACCGCCGACTTTGACTTGATACCCAAGCATGTTGATTGCCACGACGCCGGGTGGGATGCGGGCGAATAAAACTCGAACGCAATCGTAAATCCTATATGGCGGGACTCCCGCAGAAAACGTTTTTAAATGAGCAAAAACTCTAGTATTGAATGGACCCACCACACCTTCAACCCGTGGTGGGGGTGTACGAAGGTATCCGCAGCCTGCGATCACTGCTACGCAGCGACCATGGCTAACAGATGGAATCACGACGTCTGGGGGCCGCACACAGGGCGACGGTTTATGAGCGATGCAGCCTGGCATCAGCCGATCAAGTGGGACAAGGAGGCGGCCGCTTTACAGGTCCGCCAGCGTGTCTTTTGCGCGTCCATGGGGGACGTCTTTGAAAACCGCGAAGACCTGATCCCGCATCGTATGAGACTGCTTCGGTTGATTGCAGACACGCCCAATCTGGACTGGCTGCTGTTGACCAAGCGGATTCACCTGGTCGGGAAGCTGCTGCCCAAAGGATATGAGCTGCCCGCGAACGTCTGGCTGGGTGCAACCGTTGAAAATCAGGAGGTAGCTGACAAGATGATCAGATACCTGCTGGAATTCGAGTCGCCATCGGTTCGGTTCCTGTCGTGCGAACCCTTGCTGGGTCCTATCGACCTTGGGGCCTACCTGAACCGTCCTGAAGGCAGTCCGAAGCTCGACTGGGTCATTGCTGGGGGTGAGTCTGGACCGGGCTCTAGGCCTATGAATCCAGCCTGGCCGTTGGCATTGATGGAGCAGTGCACCGAGGCTGGTGTCAATTTCCACTTCAAGCAGTGGGGCAACTGGGCTCCGGTGAGCTTGGTACCCGGTCTGGTCAAACGGTCAACGAAAACTCAGGACTTCGGAAGCGGTGAGAGCAAGGTATCGGTAGCCCATGTCGGAAAAGGCAATGCCGGCAGGACCTTGGCCGGTCAACATTGGGATGAGTTCCCGGAAACACGTACTGAATCCGAGACGCCTGATGATTTGCAGCAGGAATTTTCACTGACCGAATTGCCTAGACGGCGACACGGTGCTTTTCCCGTTCGAGAAGCCCGTGCTGCCTGATTCAAAAATCTGCGAACTAAACTAGAAAAGTGATCTACGTTTTGACAACGAGTTGACACCTTAGGGGGCTCAGTTTTGTTGGCCAATCGGTAGGAAAGCCGAAGCCGTAAGGGGAGACCCTTGCGGCCTCGGTTACTCACGCCTGGTGCGCCATGCATGGTGTTGGCGCAGCGGATGCCCTCGGGGAAAACAAGAAAAACAAAATGAAAAATTCAAATTCGACAAGGCCGCAAGCTGCGGTCACAACACAAAACGCCGACCAGTTCGAGGCCAAGCCGGGTCCTCAGGGTGGTCGAAAAGCCACCACCATTGACTTTGCCGACATCAAAAGCCGGGCCGAGGATTGGATCCTTGAAATCCTTGGCGAAATCGCCCCTGAGGGTGAACTTCGCGGCAACGAGTACTTCATGCTCAATCCCCATCGCAATGACGGGAGCCTGGGCTCGTTCAAGTTCAACATTGACAAGAACGTTTACTCCGACTTCGCCGATGACGACGTGAAGGGCTCGGACATCATTGGGCTCGTTGCCTTTCTGGACGACGTCAAGCCTTTGGTGGCCGCACAAAAGGTCAGAAAGATCATCGATAAGCTGGAGCTGAGTGAACAGTCCGCATCCACGTCGACAACGGTGGTGAAGGTCAAGGCCAGGGCAAAGAATGCCAAGAAACTGACGGTTCCGGTAGTCCCGGTTCCGGCTGGTGCACCACAAGCTCCAGACGCTCACTATGAGCTTGGACAACCTACATCCACGTATACATACACAGATGCCGACGATCACTTGCTGTGCTATGTGCGTCGGTTCGACCTGCCTGGTCAGCGCAAGGAATTTCGGCCCCAGACCTATCGAAAAAGTCCTGACGGCCAAATGGGTTGGACTTGGCTGGGACTCGATGATCAACGCCCCCTGTACAACCTCCGTGAACTCGTCACTCGGCCCAATGTCCCGGTTCTGATCGTGGAAGGGGAGAAGGCGGCCAATGCGGCTAAGACTCTTTTCCCGGATAGGGTCGTGGTTACAACTATGGGTGGGTCCCAGGCGCCGGACAGGACTGATTTGACGCCGCTAAGGGGTCGGACAGTATTGATCTGGCCGGACAACGATGAGGCCGGCAAGAAGTACGTTGAAACGTTGACTGAACTGCTCCGGGAGCAAGACCCTGAGTCCGATATTTTAGTGATGCGTGTACCCGACGTGGAGGCTGAAGTTGTCGAAGGTCAGCCTTTTTTGAAGCCTGGCTTCATTGCTCCGCAAGGTTGGGATGCAGCGGATGCTGTGGCCAAGGGATGGACGGCAGGGCACATTCAGCTGCTCGATCAAGTTTCATTCGAGGGAGTGGAAGTCGATACCAGTTACCGCGTTGATGAATTTGAAGTGAGCGATGACGGTGTTTTCTATCTGAAATTCAAGGATGGGAATGAACAAAAGATCAGGATCGCGTCCAGGATTGATGTCAAAGCTCAGACCAGGGATAGAAGCAGTCTTGAATGGGGCATTGTCTTGGATGTCACCGACCCCGATGGTCACAAACATGAGTGGGCATTACCAAAGCAACTTCTAACCACGCCGAGCATTTGGCGAGCTGAATTGTTGCGTATGGGGGCAGACCTGGTTCCAGTCAGGGAAGAGGACTTGGTTCACAGATACCTGGTCAACGCCAAACCCACGGATCGAGCCCTTTGCGTGACGCAGCCTGGCTGGCATCAAAACGTGTTCGTGTTACCCAATCGCCCTGTTATCGGCGGGGCAACCCCAGAGCGTGTGATTTTGCAGACGAGCGACACTGAAAGTCTCAAACTGTACCAGCATAGGGGAACTCTAGAGGAATGGAAGCAACACGTTGGGGCCGCCTGCGCTGGAAATTCACGCTTGATTGTCGCGGTCTGCGTCGCATTGACCGGGCCGGTTCTTCACTTGCTCGGCGAAGAAAACGGCGGATTTCACTTTGTCGGTCCCAGCAGTATCGGGAAGACAACGGCGGTTGAAGTCGCGGCCAGCGTCTGGGGTAATCGGGACTATTTTGTGCGTAGTTGGCGGACTACCGACAATGCGCTGGAATCTGTCGCAGCTAGACACAATGACACGACGCTGATCCTGGACGAACTCAATCAGGTCGATCCCACCAAAGCTGGAGACGTGGCGTACATGCTGGGAAATGGACAGGGGAAGGGTCGATCGAACAAGACCGGATCGGCCCGAGCGGTCAGTCAATGGCGGCTAACGTACCTCTCGAATGGTGAGCAGAGCTTGGCCGAGCACATGCTGACCGGTAACCAACGCGTTATGGCAGGCCAGGAAATTCGACTGATCAATCTTCCTGCTGATGCTGGAGCTGGTATTGGTCTATTCGAGAACATTCACACTGCAGGTAGTCCCGGCGTATTCGCCACTTTGATGAAGGCAACCACTAAGGAGTACTTTGGACATCCAGGTCCCGCACTTGTCGAAGCATTGGCTGACCAGGCTCGCCAAGCTGGCTTGTTGGCCGAAATTCGTGCGGCAATTGCCGTATTTATGGCCACTCATGTAGCGGCTGACGCCAGCAGTCAGGTGATCCGAGTGGCTAAGCGATTTGCCCTGATCGGAGCGGTTGGTGAGACAGCCACTCGACTAGGGATTCTGCCGTGGCCTGAAGGTGGAGCAATTGCCGGGGCTCGAACGTGTCTTCAATCTTGGGTTGATGGGCGCGGTGGAGTCGGCAACCAAGAACCTGAACAAGCCATTGCACAAGTACGCCGGTTTCTGGAGTTGAATGGCGAATCTAGGTTCACGGCGTGGGATGAAATGACGGACACCAATGCAGATTCCAAGACCATCAACCGTGCTGGGTTCCGCAGATTGACAAACGACGACCGAACTGAGTATTACGTTCTGCCTGAGGCTTATAAAAGGGATGTTTGTGCCGGACTTAACCCAACGCAGGTGACTTCGGCTTTACTTGATCGTAATCTCCTTGTGCTCAGCAATGATGGCAAACCTCAGCGACAGGAACGGTTGCCTGGCTTGGGTTCCATGAAGGTGTACCGTATCAAGGCAGACATTCTCGGTGGTGCTAGATAGGATTTGTTTCCCTCTTTTATCCGAAGGAAACAGCAGGGAAACAGACTGAGTTGGTGGCATTGTCAACGAACGTTGGCGGTCCTGGAATCTGTTTCCTTGTTTCCTTTGTTCCCCTTGAAAAACATCAATGTTTGGGGGTGAACATCAGCAATGCAGTGGAGGTGGTCAGTGGGGGCAGGGTGACAGCGTTCGGGTGTTGGTCGGGAGCTGCCTTAGAGGTAGTCCACAAAAAGTAGTCATTCCCTTGGCGTCGCTGTGTCGAGCATGGTTGGGTTATTATTTGAAAAATAGTTGTCAAATTATTCAGGGAGATAAAAAATGCCGTATCAAGCCCCCATCCAACGCACCGACCCCACCGCCCTTTTGTTTCTCGTGGATCAGTCATCCTCGATGAGTGACCGAATGGCGGGCTCTGAACGCACTAAAGCTCAGATCGTCGCTGACGTATTGAACAAGACGTTGATGCAATTGGTCACCAGATGCGCAAAGGCGGATGGCATTCGCGACTATTTCGACATCGGTGTGATCGGGTACGGCGGCAACGGTGCCCGAAATGCCTTGGTTGGTAGCCTGTCTAATCAAGTTCTAAACCCCATTTCACAAGTCGAGACCAGCCCGATACGTGTGGAAGAGCGTCGCCGCAAAGTTGACGATGGTGCTGGCGGGATCATCGAACAGACCGTGAAATTTCCGGTTTGGTTTGAACCGCAGGCCGATGGCGGAACCCCCATGTGTGCTGCCATCACAAAAGCCGCTGAAGAGCTAGCCGCTTGGTGTGATTCACACCCTAATAGTTATCCTCCCACTGTGTTGCACATCACTGACGGCGAATCCACTGATGGCAGTCCAGAATTGCTAGCTGAAGGTCTGCGTCAGTTCCAGACCACCGATGGGAACATTTTGTTGCTCAATCTTCACGTAAGCGCACTGGCCGCAACGGCCATCTCTTTTCCGGCGAGCGACACGGGCTTGCCTGATCAATATGCGAAACTTCTGTACAGAATGTCTAGCCAGTTGCCACCCCACCTCGTCAAGGTTGCACAAGAAAAGGGGCGTACGGTTTCCAGCGAATCACGGGGGTATGTTTTTAACGCCGATGCCGCAGAGATAGTGGACTTCTTCGACATCGGCACTCGCCCTGCCCAGTTGCGGTAAGTCCCAGTGCGGCTCAGAGTTGATCTGGTCGCTTCGGTTGCCAAGGACCTACAGCGCCAGGACTTGAACGAGGACGCCTACGCATTGGGGCAGACCTGTTTCGCGCTTGCTGATGGTGCCTCAGAGTCTTACGATTCGCAGACTTGGGCGCGATTGCTGACCCAAGCGTACACGCTCGATCAGCGAGTAAGCGTGCAATGGGTAGCTGAGCGAGTTCACACCTATTTAGGTTCGACTGATTGCGCATCGCTGTCTTGGTCTCGGCAAGCGGCTTTCGAGCGGGGTAGCTTTGCAACGCTACTGGGCCTCGAATTGGCCCTAAATGGAGTGGAAGTCGATGTACTGGCCATCGGCGACAGCCTCGCAGTGCATGTACGCGATGGCGTGATGGTGGCTTCATTCCCCTACAAAGTAGCTGAAGAGTTTGATGCTCGCCCTCAATTGATGTCCACGCTATCACCAGCGAATGCCTTCGTTGGAGCCCCCGACTTCTTCACGAATAAAAGAGCTACATGGCAAGTCCAGACCGGGGATCAAATTCTGCTGGTAACTGATGCTATCGGGCATTGGATTTTGGCTCACAAAGAAGCATTGACTGATCTGCACACTATCACTTCAGTTGCGGAATTTGAACAGTTGGTGGTTTCCAGGCGGCAGGATCACAGCATGCGGCTCGACGACACAACAATTCTGCGGATTCTGGTGGATGCTGACGACCAGGAGTCGAAAACATGAGCTATCCAACGCTTGAGCAATATCAGGAAGCTCTTCAACATCCGCAAACGGTTTTTCTCGATCCCCAATTGAAGTCCGGTGTCATTCGTACATCTGGCCTAGGACTACCGGTCGTGGTCTCAGGCGGTTTTGCGCTGACATACGCAGTGGAAGTCGGCGCTAACAAGAAGGCTGTGCGCTGTTTTCATCGTGAGGCCACAGGTTTGGAAGCACGGTACGCTGCTATCTCGACGAAGCTAAAAAAACTTGCATCAAAGTACTTTGTTGATTTCGAGTTTCAGACACAGGGTGTCAGGATTGATGGGGGTACTTACCCGCTAGTTAAGATGGCATGGGCATCCGGCGAGACATTGGGTGAATTCGTTGAATCAAATCATGCTGACAAGGCGAAGCTCACGAATTTGTTGAACTCGTTGGCCGAACTATCTGCCTACCTGGAGCAGCAAGGCATAGCTCATGGTGATCTTCAAGAGGGCAATCTGATGGTGGCGGATGCGGGTCGCCGCATTCAACTGATTGACTATGACGGTATGTTCGTACCGGAGATCGCTTCGCTTGGAAGCAGCGAGATTGGGCACCGAGACTATCAACACCCCCGTCGCGATGCATCTCAGTTTGACAACACGCTGGACCGGTTCTCGTTCATTGCACTTAGTCTCGCATTGCGTGGATTGTGCGAAAGGCCGTCACTGTGGAACGCTTCCAGCAGCGGCGCAGGTGTCATTGTGTTTCGAGCCAACGACTACGCCGATCCTGGCGCGTCTAGGGTTTTCTCAACCATCGGGCAGATTCCCTCATTAGCGAGAGATGCCAAGAACTTCGCAACTGTCTGCCGCGCGACGTACAAGCAGGTTCCAACACTTACCGATTTCCTTGACTCCAAAAATATTCCTCAGGAAATATTGCTTCCTCGGGCCAAGGAGACAGCTCCACAATTACCCGTTGACTACATAAGCCAATACCCTGTTCTGGATGCAGCCAGCTACACGACGTTCTCTGGGCATATCGGACAGATGGTGGAGCTCGTTGGCCGTATCGTTGAAGTCAAGCACGATGTGGGCAAGTTCGGTAGGGGCAAAGGCAAGCCATACGTTTTTATCAACTTCGCACCTTGGAACGGTCCTTGCGTGAAGATCAACCTATGGAGCGACGCCTTGGACAAAGGAGGTGTCATACCAACAGCGTCGTGGGTGGGCAAGTGGGTGACGATCAAGGGACTGGTAGAACCAGTCTATCGCAGCAAGAAATACAAGTACCAGCACATTTCGATTTCCGCAGCATCATCGTCACAGATCGTACAACTGTCGGAAGCAGAGGCTCAATACCGACTCAAACCTACGCGCTCGGGCCGATCTGCCGTGGCCTCTAATGCCACCCGACTCGATCAAATGAAAGGTGCGAGTCCGGCACCCTCTGGGCGAGTCACTGCAGCACCGACTCCGAAACTTAGCCCCAATCAGCAAGTACTCGCGAACATACGACAGCAATCGACTGGGTCATCCAAGGGTAAGTCCACGTCTTGGTCCACGCAGCACGGTCAGGGAAACGCCAAGAAGAAGTCTGGTTGGGGCATCCCGTGGTGGTTGTGGGTCATTGGCACATTGATAGTTCTATCTATGATCAAGCGATAAGACCGGAAAGGTACAAGATTAAACTCAGCGCTCTACCCGACAGCCACCGGCCGAGGCGAAGCTTTGACATTGAGTGTTCTCTTTCCAAGCCTGCGACCGTTCGCAACGGGTATTGAGCTGCCCGCCAGTCAATTTCGACGACTGACTCCCTACAGCCTGTTGTTTCAATGCCCAATTCAGTTCACAGTTGCGGAGCGTTCCTGGCGGTAACGTTGGAAATTCTCTCCGTCCAAATATTGATGTTTTTCGAGGGAAACAAAGGAAACAAGGAGACAAAAAAGTTCAATGCCAACAAGATAAGGTGTTAAAGAAATCTTTGGCTGTTTCCCTCATCAAAACGTGGTGGGAAACAAAGGAAACAAAATCGTCAGGACGTCCTCGCCCTTCTGGGGCGCGATCCTGGCAGCATCCTTCCATCCCCTATTTAGGGGATGATCAAGTCAGGGCAGCGTTGATATAAGGGTAAAGAAGCCGTTGGCATTTTTTCTGTCTTGGGTACAAGGATCTTGATTGAAAACCATAAACTCAAAAAAGGCTCTCTTCATCAAACTTGGGGAAAGTGGTGAGTGGGAACGGGACTGTATAGAGAAGGGAACCCTTCGCCTTGGGTACCATACTCTTCCCCATGATCATTGCGTGGCATCCGATTGGGCTAAAGCTCGCACTGCATTTCCGCCTAACGCGGATCCAGGAAGCGTAACCAGACACCTAAACCAAGTTCAGCAATTTTATGAAGAGCCTGAAACGACTCTCTGGATTACGTTCTATTCAGATCGTCTGTGGTGGTGCTTTTCAAACCCCAGCGTTACACAATTACCTGACAAATCTAAAATTCGCCAGGTAAGCGGGAATTGGCGTGACACTGACATCAATGGAAGTCCCCTTATCAAGGGTCGCTTGAGTGGAAAGTTACTGGCAGTCCAAAGCTTCCAAGGAACTATTTGCTCAGTGAAAGAGCGCGAATACCTACTTCATAAAATCAACGGAACATCTGAGCCACATGTTGCCGCCGCGCAATTAGCAATTGAAAATCTTGTGACGGCACTAATTCCAATCATCAAGAACCTGCACCCTAAAGATCTTGAGACATTAACTGATTTGATATTTAGACAGGCTGGCTGGCAAAGAATAGGTGTTGCTGGGGAAGTTGAGAAAGACATTGACCTGGACCTTTTGTCGCCAATTACTCAAGAGCGCATTGCGATTCAGGTTAAATCACGTGCGTCACTGCCGGTGTATCGGTCTTATCAGGCTAAGTTCTCAGATATGAGTGGGTTTACACGCTTCTATTTCGTGACGCATTCACCTGATGCTAGCTTGTTGGGCGTTGCTGGGGAGGAAAACGATGGTGCCTTCGTCTTTTGGGGGGCGGAACAATTAGCCCAGCAAGCAGCACGGAACGGGCTAATTGGGTGGCTTATTGACAGGGCATCTTAGAGGTCAAGAGAGGTGAGCATTTGAATTTGAACCGACATATTCTCGCCCTGGCCCTGTCCTGGCTCCCGTCACTCGCCCATGCTTGGGGCTCAGCTGGCCACCAAGTTGTCGCCCATCTGGCCGAGGCCCAGCTCACACCCAAGGCCCGTACCGAGGTCACCCGCCTCCTAGCCCTTGAGCCCGGTTCAACCCTGGCTTCAATTTCGACCTGGGCCGACGAGCACAGGAACCCGTCAACTGCAGCCTGGCATTACGTCAACCTGCCTCGGGGTTCATGCAGCTACGTTGCCGAACGGGACTGTCCGGGTGGGCAATGTGTCGTGGCTGCAATCGAACGGCAAGCGGCGATTCTGGCGTCCAACGCTCCCGACAACAAGCGACTGACCGCGCTCAAGTTCCTGGTCCACTTGGTTGGGGACATTTACCAGCCCCTGCACGCCGGCTACGCAGACGATAGGGGAGGGAACAAGTACCAGATTCAGGCATTCGGGCGGGGATCCAACCTGCACGCGCTCTGGGACAGCGGTCTGATCAATCAGCTAGGCATGGGGTCGGAAGAGTTGGCAAAGGGGCTCCTGGGCCGTCCTAGGCTGCCTGCCAGCCCCTCCCTGAGCATGGCTTCAGTCGCCGAGGACTCCTGCCGGATCGTGGCTCAGCCAGGCTTCTATCCTGGTCGGAAGGTCGGGGCTGAGTACCTGGAGGCCTACCGCTCTGTTCTAGAGGGGCAGTTGACCTTGGCTGGAGCTAGGCTAGCGGGGATTTTGAACGGGGTATTGCATTAATGGCTGGCTAAAGATTCAGAGCCGCCATATGCTGTCGGTGCTCTGCACAGGGGGAATCAAGAAAATGAAGGCAAATATCTTAAAGACTTTGAGGACGACGGCCACGCAATTCAACCGAGTCTATGACGGACTCTGGGAGGACGAAGCTGACATGCAGCGTGGTGAGTTCCTGGAGCGCTTTCCTGTGAAGTCACTCCCATTTTTGACTTTAAAAAGCTACGCCATTGGTCAGAACAAGGGCCAGACGTTCTGTCACTGGGCAGAGCCTGGGACCGACAAGTGGGCTCGCATCACGGGTGCGACAGCTACCAAATTTGGTATCTATTTCGGACACGAGGGCAAACGGCCCGAGCTGCGTTTTCACTATACAAAAAAGTTCGCTGGCGACTTGCCGTTGAGGGGTATGGAGTTCAAGGTTTTCCCTATCGTTCGTAAGGAACTGCTATCTCTTGTTGAACAAGGTCGAGCTCGCGACTTCGAGTCTGTGGACGCCAACCGCTTGTCGCAGATGCTGAAGGCCAAGGTCCTAAGCCTCTACTTCGACGACCTATATTTGCCAATTTGCAGTAAGGACATCCTCATGGAACTGGCTGTGGAGCTTGACATCGATAGCGAGTCGCCCAGTGAGGTCCAGCATGAGTTGCTTCGAATGAAACAACAATTGTCAATTTTCCGAAGATGGAGCAACCTCAAGTTCACAGACTTTTTACTGCGGCAGGTTCTAGGCGGAGTGACAAGCGTAGTGTTGCCTCAACCGAAGGCCCCCCCTCGGAAACCTAAGGTGCCCAATCTGGATTTCGAGCCAAACTTTGAGGAGTTGTCGAAGAAGGCCCGGGAAAAAGGGGAGAAGAGCGAGCGGTTTGCATTTGAGCGGGAGAAGGCCAGACTTCGCTCGCGAGGCCTGGAGAGTCTAATCCCAAAAATCATCGATAGGACGAAGAAGCCGAGGTATGGCTACGACTTCGACTCGTTCTCAGATATCGGAGAGCCCCGCCACATAGAGGTTAAGACATTCACTGGGTCCAGCTTCTTCCTTTCCGCGAATGAGTTACGCACTGCTCAGAGCGGGGAGCACGGACTGCGCTATTTCTTCTACCTTGTCACCTATGGCCGCGATGGCGAGCCGGATGGTTGCCTAGTCTATCGAGCGGCGGACGTCTTGGGGTGGTGTGCTCTGATGCCACAAAACTTCATGGTCAAGGCCCCAAAGGGCTTTGAAAAACTTGTACAGCGCGACGTGAAGAAAACTGCGGATGAAAGGGTGCAACGGTGACGATAAACATTCAGCCCCAAGTGACACTATGCAAGTGAATCTTGATTCGCTGCTTCCGAAGGCAATCGCCTGGGCTGAGAGTTACTCTGAGCTGATTCGGCGTTGTGGTGAACCCCTCACCGAGCGTGAAACGGAACTCGCGATTCGCATGGGCGTTTCAAATCCGCAGAAGATTCGCATCCTTTTAGGCCCCGAATTCCCGCGGCCGGAGGATCCGGATTTGTTCAACTTTGTCGATCTCGCTGGCTTCTACAAGCCCAGTATGCATGGTTTGACGCTAGGTCACAGTATCTTCATTCGGGATGGCTATCGGGCGAATCGACTCGTTTCTCATGAGTGCCGTCACGTCTATCAGTACGAGCAATACGGTTCTATTGCGGCATTTCTGCGGATCTATCTTCCGCAGATTATTGAGCACGGCTACTCGCAAGCTCCTCTTGAGATAGATGCTTACGCAAGCGAAGTAGACACTTAAATTGGAGTGAGGAGGTTCGCTTTTTTGCTCGACACGATAGGATGAAATACCGAATGTGCCGGCACGATGGGGTGAATTGGATGCAGAATCAAGCCTCTTGATGAGGCTTTCTTCAATGAAAGCGACGTGTCCGAGGTTTCAACTTTGAAGAATCAATTGCTTGAGAAGATATTTAGACGTACGTCGATTTCCCGCGATGTCTTCCTGACGCTCATCGGAGCCCTGCTGGGGGTTTTGACATCGCACCTCTACTACATGAAGTCCGTGAGTGATATGCGTGCTGATGCTGAAGAGCGAAGAAGGATCGATGATCTGATCTTTCGGGGCATTGAAAGTGTTGGCTCGATGAGCTACGTCCGAGATGAGGCAGGAAAAGTAGTGGGTGTGAATATTCAGTTGCACGCGGCGGCCCAGGTGCAGGCTACCGGCTCAGCTACGTTGGTTAAATCGCCTTAGCAAGTAAGGCAAGTTGATCGCATGATTAACATTGCTCTCATCCTTGGCGTGTTTGGTATTGGGTGTTTGTGCGGCTACGCTTTCAGCCATTACCGAACCACCTCATTTCAGAACAGTGGCGAAGCACTTGTAACCCAGGCGATCCGGAGTAGGTTTGCTTCCCCAGATTTCCATCTGCTGAATCACATCACGCTGAAAGTTCAAGATGGGACAACCCAGGTTGACCACATCCTGGTCTCAAGATTCGGTGTGTTCGTAATCGAAACGAAGGATTACTCAGGCTGGATCTTCGCGAACGCCAAGCACTCAACTTGGACACAAGTCTTCTATCGTCGAAAATCTAAATTCCAGAATCCGATTCATCAGAACTTCAAGCACGTCCGTGCAGTGCAGGACCTTCTGGATTTTCTCCCTTCCGATGCTGTGAAGTCAGTGGTTGTCTTCGCGGGAGATGCCGAATTCAAGACGGAAATCCCGTTCGGTGTTTTCTCGATCTCTGGACTAATTGATTACCTTCAAGATGCCACGGAGAACGAGGTCATGTCACTAAATCGCGTCCATTTTTGCGTCGGTCGCATTGAGGCTGCTCGTCTCGCCATCAGCGATATGACCGATGTTGAGCATGTACAAAATCTTGAGCGTAGACATGGAGGATCACTCTGACTGCCAGAATGGGCAAGCGAGGAGTGGAAAAATTCATCAATGCTCTAAGGAGCGGGGAGAGGATCAGTGCTCTACAAATATTTTCCAATGGAACGCACGGAGTTTCTGAGCAATCGGTTAATGCGTTTCACGCAACCAGGCGATTTCAATGATCCGTTCGAATTGCATCCAAGCTTCGACCTTCTGTCTAAAGCGGACATTGCTGACCTACCGCCTTCACCGGATGGAAAGGGACGAATCCTCACCAATGAAGCTCTTCAACGGATGTTTTCTGCCATATTGCCGGGTATGCAAAAGCAGTTGAATCAGCAAGCTGGCTACGCTGGTGCATTTATGCTCGACAACAATCGAATGGCGCAACAAACGTTTGATTCAAAGTTCGGAATACTTTGCCTATCGGAGAAGCCGGATAGCTTGTTGATGTGGGCACACTATGCAAGCAATCATCGTGGATTTGTGGTCCAGTTTGATGAGGCACATCCATTTTTTGAGGCTACTACGTTCGAAGAGCAATCTTTAGTTCTCACTAAGGTCGAGTATTCGTACGAACGTCCCGTGCTTTCAACCAGTACGATTAACTCGCAGCATCTTTACTATCGCAAGAGTCCAGAGTGGAGCTACGAGCATGAATGGCGTCTTGTAAAGCCTCTGAAAAATGCCAACTCAGTAATCGATCACAATGAGTTTCCGCGTCATCTTTTTGAGGTGCCTCGTGAAGCAATCAAGGGCGTGATTATTGGGCAGGCAATGCCACATGAGCTCAAAGTTAGGCTCATTGAAGTGGTGGGGACTGAGTTCGGAAGCGGCGCAATATTTCAAACTGCTCTATCGAAAGAGACATATTCGCTTGAGATACACCCACCTCTTGATGGGGTAGTCACTCCGGCAATGCGAAACGGAAGAATTTACGAGGCAAGGTAGTTCGATCTGAAGACGATGTGGGCCAATCAGTTCATGACAGACTCATACAAAAATCCATCAGACGGATACTGCCGAATGAAGTCCATGCTCTCGCTTGGACCGGCATCAAGCCAATCGTCGTAACGGTCCTCAGGCAAGACCACGACCATTCGCTTCTCTTCGCCTGGCTTGTGAAACTGGCTGTAGAACGGGTGGTCGTCTGCGTTGAGTGTGAGCATGTTGAAGCTCAGCACATCGCCAGTGGAGGATTTCCATCGTTCCCAAAGCCCAGCGATTCCCAAAGGCTTCTTGTCTGCAAGCCAGATCTTGGCCGGAATGTGCTTGCCGGTTCGCCAGTCTGGCTCGATGATGGACTCGGCTGGCACGATGCAGTGTTGACCTAGTCGCCAGGCATTCTTGAAGCTGGGTTTCTCAGCCGCTGTCTCACTGCGGGCGTTGTAAGTCCGGGCTGTCACCTGATTCAGCTTTGGTTCCCTGTTCCAGTGCGGGATCAGCCCAAACGTACCAAGCAAGGCTTCCCGCTTTGGCACAGACTCATCCCCAACGCCAGCATGCTCATGACGTCGAATGAATACGGCCTGCTTGCTGTGCCAGACATGGTGAACGCCTAAGGCAGGCGGCGGCTCAACCCCGAAGTGCTGTCGGTAGATGTCAGGAATTGGCGGAGCTAGGTAGTTGCTGCACATTGCCAAATCCTAGCGGCCGATTATACTGTAAATATGTACAGTATTAAAGCCAGCCAGGTGCCGATCTTGGCTTCAGAGGCGCCCCTCGTGGTCCAGTTCCTGAACGACAGGATTCAGGCTGGATTCCCATCGCCTGCGGAGGACTTCGGAGGGGAGCGGTGTGATGTCCAAAAGCTGCTGCGCATCGACAAAGACACGACCTATTTCATGAAGGTCAAAGGTCCGTCCATGGAGGGTCTTGGCATCTTTGACAAGAGCATCCTGGTCATTCGCCACGGCAAGAAGCCTAAGCACGGTCAGGTCGTTGTGGCTGAGATCGACGGGGCTTACACAGTCAAGCAGCTCTCCATCGAGAAGAACGGCATCCGCTTGAAGGCGGCCAACCCGGCATTTGAAGACGTGGTCCCGAAAGAAGGCCAGCAGGTTTCCGTCTGGGGCGTCGTGACGGGCAGCATCAAGCTGTTTGACTAGGGTGAACTCGATGTACGCCCTGGTGGATGGCAACAACTTCTATGTCAGCTGCGAGCGGATTTTTGATCCGAAGCTGAAGAACCGGCCGGTCGTGGTGCTGAGCAATAACGACGGATGTGCCATTGCCCGTAGCAACGAAGCCAAGAGCCTTGGCATCAAGATGGGTGCCCCGTGGTTCCAGATCAGGCACATGGAGAGAAGCGAAGGGCTCATTGCCTTGTCGGCGAACTTCGAGCTGTATGGGGACATCTCGGATCGAATGATGAGCGTGGCGTCCATACTTGGACCAAAGCAGGAGATCTACTCGATCGATGAGTCGTTCATTGACTTGACTGGCGTGAGGGGAGACCTGGTTGAGCGCAGCCGTAAGCTCCGAACCAAAATCCTTTACGGTGTTGGCATTCCGACTTGCATTGGTATCGGCCAAACCAAGACACTGGCCAAGCTGGCGAACCATATCGCCAAGACCGCTGAACGTAAGCCGGGGAGCTACCCGGAAAACTTGGCCCAAGTCTGTAATCTCTCAGCCCTTGCTTCGGCTGAGTTGGATGCCATTTTGGCCGCAACCGAGGTTGGTGAGGTCTGGGGCATCGGCCGACAGATCAGTAAACAGCTTGGCGAGGCAGGAATCCGGAACGTCCAGCAGTTGATCCAGCTGGATCCTGCGACGGTCAATCGGCGGTGGTCTGTAGTCCTTGAGCGCACCTTGCGTGAGCTGAGAGGGGTCTCTTGCATTGACCTTGAGGACGTGCCGGCGAACAAGAAGGAGATTGCCTGCACCCGGTCGTTTGGGAGACCGGTGACAGAGTTGGTTGACCTGGAGGAGGCAGTCACCGTCTTTGCGAGTCGAGCGGCCGAAAAGCTCCGGAGGCAAGAGGGCGTGGTGTCTAAGGTCATGGTGTTCATACATACCAGCCGATTCAGACCTGAGGCTCAATACTCACGTTCGGTGGTGGTCCCCCTTCGACGCCCTAGTGCAGACACGGCCAAGATCGTACAGGCCGCATCGATTGGCCTTCAATTCATCTATCGATCAGGCTTCAAGTTCGCTAAGGCGGGTGTAATCCTGACCGATTTGCAGGATGGAGGCGTCCTTCAGGGAGAGCTAGACCTGGAGTCCGATCAGCATAAGGACATGGGGAAGCTCATGGTGGCCTTGGATGGACTCAATAGGCGCTTTGGACGCGGGACGGTCAAGATGGCGAGTGCTGGCGCAGGGGAGGATGACCGGGTTTGGTCGATGAGGCAGGAGCGCAGGACGCCGCGATACACGACCAGGTGGGAGGAGATACCGGTTGTACTGGCATGAGCGATCAGCTTGAGTCGGGCTGTGGGCATGAAATGCAGCCGCTGGTCCTGGACTGGCCATACAACACACACTAAGCCGAATCTTCGCTCATACTGGACAGAATAACAGTGCTTGTCGATAATGTGCTCATATGGCCAAAGACTCAAAAATTGAGTGGACACATCACACGTTTAACCCCTGGTGGGGGTGCGTTAAGGTATCGGCCGCCTGCGATCACTGTTATGCGGAGACTTGGGCGAAACGGCTTGGGGAAGAGGTATGGGGGCCTAAGTCAAAGCGACGGTTTTTCAGTGAAGCCCACTGGAAAGAGCCGATCAAATGGGACAAGGAGGCTGCCATGCAGAAGACCCGGCGTAGAGTCTTCTGTGCGTCGATGGGTGACGTCTTCGAGAATCGACCGGACCTTGTCCCGCACCGACTCAGACTGCTCAAGCTTATTGAGGACACTCCAAACCTCGACTGGTTGCTTCTGACGAAGCGGATTCATCTGGTGCGCAAATTGCTGCCAAAAGGATATGAACTTCCAGCAAACGTTTGGCTTGGAACTACCGTCGAGGATCAGGAATCTGCTGACAAGCGTATCAAGTACTTGCTTGAATTTGACTCGCCATCTGTGAGATTTCTTTCTTGTGAGCCGATGATCGGGCCGATTGACTTATCGAAGTATCTAGCGCGTCCGCGTGGGGCTACCAAGTTGAACTGGGTAATCGCTGGTGGTGAATCGGGATTTGGGTCTAGACCAATGGATCCAGCTTGGCCAAAGCAACTGCAAGAGCAATGTGCAAAGGCAAAAGTTGCGTTTCACTTCAAACAATGGGGACATTGGGCTCCGGTAGAACTCGTTATGGATTTTCTGAAGAAGTCCACACCCATACGAGTTTTGGAAAATTCGGTGGAAGAGGTCACGGTTGCTGCAATCGGAAAAGGAAAAGCTGGGAGAACTCTGTCGGGCCGTCATTGGGACGAATTCCCGGCATAAGTCTCCGATTTAAAAGCGACGAGAAGATCGCTTTCACAATCAACACGCAGGGGGATGGAGTAAATGGCCAATAGCGTATTGCCTGATTCATATGTCAATCGAGAGCAAGCATTTATTAAGCACACTTTGCTTAAAAGCTATCTCCAGAAATTGTTTCGAATTATTGGCGCAGGGTCTCGGAATCGCCCCATTGAAATCTGCTATGTAGATTGTTTCGCGGGTCCTTGGGGGGATGAGTCTGAGGGTATGGAGAGCACCTCAATCGCGATCTCACTACAGATGCTCGAAGCCTGTCGGCTTGAATTGACGAAATTGAACGTCAAAGCGAAGATGAGAGCGCTATTCATAGAAAAGAACCGACACGCATACAGTCGGCTTGAAGCCTACCTAAAGAGTTTTACGCCCCCCGAAATCAAAGCAGATTGTCGCCATGGAGATTTCGTGGCGTTGCGTGGCGACATTCTAAAGTGGACTGGGAGCGATGCTTTTGCATTCTTCTTCGTCGATCCAAAAGGTTGGAAAGAGGCGGGTATCGAAATATTGAGCCCACTTTTGGCGAGGCCGAAGTCAGAATTTCTAATCAACTTCGTTTATAACTTCGTGAATCGAACGATGTCGATTCCAGCCCTGCAAAAGGAGATGGTCGATCTGATCGGAGAAAAGATTGAACTCGCTGGGCTCACTCCTGAGAGGCGAGAAGAAAAAATTCTCAGCACATATAGAGCCAATCTCAAGAAATGCTTGCCCCATAATGGTCAGAGGTATCAAGGACGATCTGCATACGTTCGAGTACTACACCCTACAGATGACAGAACCTGGTATCACTTGGTATACCTAACAACTCATCCAAAAGGCATCTATGAATTTATGAATATTTCTGATTCGATTGAATTGGTGCAGCAGAGTGTTCGTAGAAGTACCAAGGTCGCTAAGCAAGATGAGCTGGTGGGAACTGCCGACATGTTCGGTTCAGAAAATTGCGATGATAGCGAGCCAGTTGGCCGAGCCACCGAAAGCCAAGTCGATCAGTTTTGGCTGAATTATTTAGCCAACGGTCCGCGAAATGTTGGTCTCGGCGAATTTGCTGATATCTTGGAAAGCACGGACTGGTTCCCCAATGATCTGCAGAAATCTCTAGCAAGGCTCATCGCTTCAAACATGATTCGCAACCAGAACTCCGAAGCAAAACGACCAAAAAAGCCGCTTCACTTCGAACAGGGAAATGTTGAGTGTCTTGAGCGAGTGACTCACTGAACTTCCAGCTTAGGCAAGGCCTTCACGATCTTCATCGTCTCCAGGCTCACGGTGATGATGCGAAGCAGCAGCTCCAGCGGGTAACGCGGGTTGCCCATGGTCTCCACGGCCCAGTCGTTGGCGTCGTTGACGATCCCGCTATCCTTGTCGGTCTTGACACCCTGGCGTTCCATAACCCAGTCAATAGCGGACTTGCCGTTGACCACGTACTCATACGCCTCCAGCGGGACGCCGTAGACAGTGATACGGGTGTTGTAGTGGATGATGCCCAGGTCTTTGTCCTTGCCATTCTTGCCATAGCGCATCTTCTCCACACGGTAGTCGGTGGCAGACAGTTTGCCAGTATCGCCCTCCACCTTTGCGGGATAAGGTGAGATGGTTTCGTAGTTCAGGTGCAGATCGGCCAACTTGCGGCCCGCCTGGCTGAACGCCCAGAAGTCTTCCGCCTGCTTCACGCGCGGTATGCGGGGCAACTCTTTACTCAGGTTATCGGCAAAGTGGTCTCGGTAGTCTGACGAGTGCAGAAGGCCATAGACGTAATAGAAGAGGTCTTCCTTGCTGATCTGTTCGTCTGGGTAGGCAGCCAAGAAGTGGGCCAGGCCTTCGTCAGTGATGGCATCGCGGCGCTTGCTCTGAGACTTTGGCGCTTCAGCGAAGATTTCACCTTGCAAGTCGCTGGACTCCGCTTCCTCTTGGTAGAGGTAGAGGGGAAAGCACTGGGTTCCGCCATCGACCTGAAGTTCAGGGATGCAGTTGACCATAAGAGCTAGTTGACCCTCTCCAGACCAGCGCTGCTTGACCATAATGACCAAGTTTTCCACCTGAGCATCAGGGAAGATGCGCGGAAGCTGTCCCATTCGGTGAATCACCTGTGGGTCGTAGGTCAGCCACTGTTTCGTGAAGGGGCGGTACAGCCCAATGCCATTGTTCTTTTGGTGAAAGGTTATCTTTTTACCTGCTGCAGCAGCCGACAGCAAGCTGCTAGTCCAACTGATCTTGGAGCTGTCACTGTTGACAAAGTCTTTCACAGCCTCATCACGTGCTTTCTTGTCAGCGTCGGGGAAGGCACGATCAAGACGCCGCACTTCTGAGTTGTAGAAGTCGATCATTCGCCGGATATTCTGCTCGAGTGCTGACTTCGAGTAGTTGTAAACCCACGCATCTCTGCCAGTCTCAAGCCCTCTCGAATAGTTGGCAAACACCAAGCTCGCCTTGTGGTCCTTGTCCTTACTGCCCAGCAAGATGAACTCACTGAAGCCGTCGTTACGTTGGCGCAGCCAGTCGCCGTAGTCATCCGGGGTGATCGTGGTCCAGGCCTCTGCTTCGGTGATGCCTTTGATGCTGCCGAAATCTTCGATGATCTTCAACTTTTGCTCTCGATGCAAGTAGTCACCGATGTCATGAAACAGTATTTTTCCGTGCTGCTGTGCTTTGGGGTTTTTTACCAAAATAGAGATGGCAATCGGTGCGCGGCTACCACCACCAAAAATCTTGCCACCCTCGCGTCTGGAAAGTTCGCCTGAGGTCCGTTGATTCCCCCTCAGATGGAATACGTAGATGCTGCTGAACTCATCGGCCAGACACTTGCGCAGGCCGTCTGCGGTAGTGGCCTCAAGGAAGCCGCCATTAGTCACGAAGCCGATCACACCGCTGTCGCCGATGCGATCCGACGCCCAGCGAATGGCTCGTATGTAACTGTCGTAAAGTGCGTTTTTGTTGGTGGCCGTGCCGCGGGCTACGTAGGTGGCTGCGATTTTTGCATCAAGGCCTGGATAGGAGACATTGCCGTTGTTGTCGTTGGCGCTTTCCTGCCCTGCCGAGTAAGGTGGATTACCTATGATTACACGGATATCGAGCTGTTTCTGGCGTTTGCGACGCTTACTATTCTGCTCCAGTAGGGCATCCACCAAGTCTTCCTGCTCATACATTTGGAATGTGTCAGTCAGGCAAATACCACCAAACGGGACATACTCGCCATCAATTAGCCCGTGGTAGACCGATTCAATATTGATCGCAGCGATGTAGTAGGCCAACAAAACGATCTCGTTGGCGTGAATCTCAGTGGGAAACTTCCGCTTGATCTGCTCCGGCGTCATCAGGCCGCTTTGCAGCAGGCGAGTAATGAAGGTGCCAGTGCCGGTGAAGGGGTCAATGATGTGGATGCCATCACTGCCAAGGCTTTGACCAAACTCACTCTGAAGCACGTCGTTGACGCTATGGAGGATAAAGTCGACCACCTCCACGGGGGTGTAGACGATGCCTAGCTTATCTCGAAGTCGCGGGAAAGCATTGGCGAAGAACTTGTCATAAAGTTCAACCACAATTTTTTGCTTGCCGGTGGCGTTGTCGATGCCTTCGGCTCGCATTTTCACGCTATCGTAGAAAGCCTGTAGCGTGTCTGCTTCCTTGTCTAGACGGTGTTCTTGCAGTACGTCCAGCACCCCTTGCATAGCCTTGCTCATTGGGTTGTTCTGAGCAAAGCTGTAGTCGCTGAACAGGGCGTCAAACACTGGCTTGGTAATCAAGTGCTGGGCCAGCATCTCGATGATTTCTGCATCGCTGATACTGTTGTTCAGGTCATCGCGTAGTTCCTTGGCGAAGTTGTTGAATGCCTTACGCTCGGCTTCGTGCTCTGGGTTTTCCAGAATCGCGGTAATGCGGTCGATGTGAGTGCGGGCAATCTTGGCGATGTCATTTGCCCAGTCTTCCCAGTGGTGGCGGTTGCCGACCTTTTGCACCAGCTTGGCGTAGATAGCCTTCTCGATCTCGCCAATCTCAAACTGCAACTCAACCTGGTCCTCTTTGGTCGGTCGCTTAACGGCCTCTCCGATCGTGAAGCCTCCCTTGCCGGTTTCACCCGGCTTTGCGCCTTTGGTTTTCTCTTGCTTCTTCTGGATCTTGTCAGTGACGGCTATGACTTCCATCTTGCTGGTGTCTTTGCCGATCAAATCCAACTTGTTTACCATGGCATCGAACCGGTCATCGTGTGACCGTAGCGCTTGAAGCACCTGCCAAACCACTGCGTAGGTTTTGTTGTCGTTCAACGCCTGTTCAGGCTCAACACCAGCAGGAATGACCACGGGCAGGATCACATAACCTAGCTTTTTGCCTGGTGCATTCCGCATAACTCGACCGACAGACTGAACCACATCTACCTGAGAGTTACGGGGTGTCAAAAAAAGAACGGCGTCTAGGGCCGGTACGTCAACGCCTTCAGACAAGCACCGGACATTACTGAGAATCCGGCAAGTGTCTTTGGGTGCTTCAGCCTTGAGCCATTGCAGCTTGCTTTCCTTTTGACTGGCATTCATGCCGCCATCAACGTGCTCGGCTTCACACGAGAGGCTTGAGGCAATGTCATCAGGCTCAGATTTCTTGTACGCCTCAACGACTGACTTGAACATTCCGGCGATGTTCTTGGAGCTGACCTTGTGTGTTTTAGCTCCTGTGCTGACTTCGATCACCTGGCAAAATGCGACAGCTCGCTTAATCGCCTCAGTGTCATTTGCTGCGTCTTCAAGACCCTGCTTGGCCAGGGCTTTCCAGCAGCCCACGATCTTGGCCGCATCGTCCACCTTGAGCTGGTTATTTTCGTCCGAGAGCAGAGATTGCAGCCTGCGACTGACGTGGGATTCCTCAATGGACAGCACGACGACCTTGTAGTCCACCAGCAATCCACGTCGCACGGCCTCAGAAAACGTGATGACATGCAACTCTTTGCCGTACAGACTCTCATCATCCATCGAGCACAGTGCGACGTTGTCCTTCTCGGCTGAGGCTTTGGCCAAATCGCCGTAAATCCGAGGCGTGGCGGTCATGTACAGCCGCCTCGCTGACCGAATGACCTTGTTGTCGTGAACCTTGACGAAATTGCTTTCATCCTCGGTATCGAAGGTGGCTCCTGTGGTTCGATGTGCCTCGTCACAGATCACCAGGTCGAAGTCCTCTAACTTGAAATCCCGTTGAGCTTTGCTGATGACATCAATGGAGTGGTAGGTACTGAATACGACGCTCATGTGTTGGCCGTCGTGCCGCTTCTTCATCTCAGTAGTCAGGTGCTTCGCATCTGTGGTGGCGGGGTATCTCAGCTCATGAGTGAATGTCTGAACAACGTCTTCATCTTTTTTTCGCTTCTTGCCAACGTCACTATCGGAGCAAACAGCAAAACTGTGCAACGGGACAGAACTTTCCTGAGTCCACTCGGTTAGAGATTGGGATAGCAAGGGCAGACTGGGCACCAGAAACAAGACCCGCTTTCCAGCGCCCGCAAGTTTCTCGGCAATCTTGAGGCTGGTATAGGTCTTACCGGTACCGCAAGCCATGATGAGCTTGCCGCGATCGGCTGCCTTGAGCCCGTCAAGAACGGCATTTACTGCTGTGACTTGGTGCTCCCGAAGCTGCTTTTTCGGTTTTAGTGCAGGGGATTGATTGGGCTTGTACTTGCTCCAGTCAATCTGGCTGTTCTCCAAGTCGTTCAGGTCGATCTTGGTGACAGGAGGCTGCTGATCCCGTAAAGCCTCGTCCGCGTGTTCACTCCACTTGTTGGTCGTAGTGACGATGACTCGGTGGGCAAACGGCTTCTTGCCTGAGGCCGTGAAAAAGCTGTCAATGTCGGATTTCTGCAGCTTATATGTTTCGTCGTAGAGCTTGCACTGGATCGCGTGGATTTCGCCCATGCCTTGGGTTTTTGCAACAAGGTCAATTCCGGTGTCTCGGGCATCCTGGCCTTGTAGTTTGGCCCAGTCTGAGAAGGTCCAAACGTCGCTGTACAGGTCTTTGTAGGTCGCTTCGTTGCGAAGATAGCAGACGACTAGATCCTCGAAGTACGTGCCTTTTTCCCGCTCGGATTGTGCGGCCAGCCTGTAGGCGTTGAGCAGATCAGAAAGTGCAGTCATGTTGTTGATGTTATGCGGCTGAAACCGCCTACTAGTCCCTTAGAAATCTCGCAACATTATGCGGGATGATCCGGCCGTCCCGCTAAGCCGCATCACTGCTAGAAGTCCATTTTCCTGCCCCATCTGGGTATAAGAAATTGGGTACACACAAAGGAGGATTCATGCGGCCCATAGCAATCTATTTTCTAAAGGCGGTGGTGTCAGCCCTGGCTGCAGCCTTGATCGCACTGTTGGCGTCTGAGACCTGTAGTCCATTCAGAAACGACGACGACGACGGCTTTCAGTAGCCCTTAGTCGCCGCTCACTGACCCACTTGGGTCGGTCTATCGGCTGAGCGTTCACTCGTCTTTTGTCCCACCATTCCCGTCTGCGGCCATTGGCTGCTGGGGATATCCACGTCTGAGAAAAAGGAAACCAACATGGCACATCTCGTGCAAGCAATGGCCTATCAAGGCCAGACCCCCTGGCATCAGCTGGGAAACCAACTCCCAGCCAAGGCACCCATCGAAGTATGGGCCAAGCAAGCCGGCATGGACTGGGACATCTGCGAAACCCCGGTTCGCTACATGACGGAACAAGCTGGCTCTCTCGGCTCCATCATGTCTTTCGAGGATCAAAAGGTTCTCTACCGAAGCGACAGCAAAGCCCCGCTCTCGGTCGTATCGCAGCGCTACCAGGTTGTCCAACCCAAGGCCGTTCTGGAGTTCTACCGAGACCTCACCGAGATTTCAGGCTTTGAACTGGAAACGGCGGGTGTGCTCAAGGAGGGCAAGAAGTTCTGGGCCTTGGCCAAGACAGGTAAGGAAGCCACGCTCAAGGGCAATGACCTGGTCAAAGGCTACATCCTCTTGGCCACGTCGTGCGATGGCTCTTTGGCGACGACTGCCACGCCGACCACGGTTCGTGTTGTCTGCAACAACACTCTGTCCATAGCCCTGAATGGTGCCAGCAGTGCCATCAAGGTGCCACACAGCACCAGCTTTGACCCTCAGGCGGTGAAGAAGCAACTTGGCATCGCCGTGTCTCAGTGGGACGGATTCATGTACCGCATGAAAACGCTTTCTGAGCGCAAAGTGAAGAGTCACGAGGCCCTGAACTTCTTCCTGAAAGTGCTGTGCCAGGCTGACATTCACGCAAACCCGGCAACGGGCCTGATGAATGAGCGTGCCCTGAAACGTGTCCAAGCCCTGTACGACGGTCAGGGCCGGGGGGCTGAACTGGTCTCCGCATCGGGCACAGCCTGGGGCCTGTTGAACGCAGTCACCGAGTTCGTGGACCACGAGCGAAAAGCTCGGAGCCAGGACTATCGCATGGATTCCGCGTGGTTCGGCCAAGGAGCAAACCTGAAGCAACGGGCACTCGATCACGCACTGCAACTAACCGCCTAGGCGGAATCACTGGCAATAGCCAGCCATGAACCCCGACCAATCGATGACTGGTCGGGGTTTTCCATTTGTGCAAGTCAATTTCAAACCTGAAAGGAAGTGCCGTGAGCAACGCACTCAAGGCTGAAAAGCCAGGTCGGTCGAAGCCTGGCTTGAAGCTGGTCAAGACCCAAGATCTGAACCGGGACCAATGGCTGGAGGTCCGTAAAGGCGGAATCGGAAGTTCTGACGCGGCTTCGGCCGTAGGGCTGAACCCCTACAAGTCCCAGCTCGAACTCTGGCTTGAGAAGACTGGACGGGACGGAAACCTGCCCAAGACGGACCCCAACGACGAAACCAGCCCCATGTACTGGGGGACTCTGCTGGAACCCATCGTCGCAGCGCATTACACAAAGCGCACCGGCAACAAGGTTCGTCGTATCAATGCTGTGCTGCAACACCAGCAAGAGCCTTGGATGCTGGCAAATCTTGACCGAGAAGTGGTCGGGGCTGGTGATGTCCAGATCCTGGAATGCAAGACGGCGGGACTCAATGGCGCTCGACTCTGGAAAGAAGGCGTGCCGGAGTACGTCCAGCTTCAGGTCATGCACCAGCTGGCCGTCACGGGTAAGCAGGCTGCGGACGTGGCTGTGCTGATTTGTGGCCAGGAGCTTCGAGTCCACCGAATCGAACGGGATGAGGGAATGATCGCCCAGCTCGTTGAGTTGGAGCGGGACTTCTGGCGACACGTTGAGACGGACCAGGCACCCGCTGCGGACGGTTCGGACTCGGCGGATGTGGCCCTTCGCTGCCTGTACCCGCAGGACTCAGGCCAGACCCTCGACCTTTCCGGTGACTTGGACTTGTCGGCTGTGTTTTCGGACCTGCTGGCTGTTCGGCAGTCGCTGACAACTCAGACCCAGCTCGAATCCCAGCTCAAGCAACGCATCCAGCAAAGGATGGGTGACGCCACCAAAGCGGTGTTTGAGTTGGGTGAAGTTACCTGGAAGCGCAGCAAGGACGGAGCTGGGTTTGACCTGGACCGTCTGCTGAAAGATCAACCTGGGCTGGCTCAGACCTATTCGACGGTCAAGCCAGGTTCCAGGCGATTCCTCGTCAACGTGTAACGCAACGCCCTCACCACAGGGGCTTTCAGAATGGCCTGTCTCCTCTGTGGATCGTAGGAGACAGGCATGGAATCAAAAGGACACAACATGCTCAAAGGATTGGCTTTGACACCCCCGGTCATTGGCCGGATTTCTATCGGGAAAATCGTCGAAAAGAACGGAAAACGTCTCCCTGAAAAGGACGACGAGTTCACCCTGACCAGCCAGGTTCAGAACCATGACGGCTGGGTGAATCATCCTCTGGACGAATCCCTTCGCAAGACAGCAGGAGCCAAACTGCGGACTATTCCGGTACGGCTGCTGTTCAACGACCCGGAACTCAACCTGCGGGCTAACTACAGCCTGTTTGATCGTCAGACTGGCCGGCCGTTGTGCGTGGGCAATGGAGAGGTTTGCAGGCGCTATACGACGTCCGGGATCCAGACCCTGCCGTGCCCCTCACCCGAAGTCTGTGAGCTTGCCAAGGGCGGTTCCTGCAAGCCGTACGGGCGTCTGAATGTCCGTGTCGGAGACGAAGACGAACTGGGCAGCTTCGTGTTCCGGACGACGGGCTTCAACTCGATTCGGACCCTGAGTTCCAGGTTGAAATACTTCGCCGCCGCGTCAGGTGGTCGGCTCGCTACGCTGCCGCTGGAGCTTCGACTGCGGGGGAAGTCCACAAGGCAGTCGCACCAGGCACCGATCTACTACGTTGACCTGACCGTCAGGACCGGAATGACGATGACTGAGGCCATGGACAGTGCCACGAAAGAGGACGAGGCTCGCAAAGCCTCAGGCTTCGATCAGGCTGCACTGGACGAGGCTGCCAAACTGGGATTTGCCAACGGTGCCTTCGAGGAATCGGAGGAGGAGGGGGCTACGGTGGTCGAGGAGTTCTTCCCGGAAGGAGCCGAAGGCAGGGTGGACGGGACCGGAAGCGGCGGTAAGCCTGGCTTGGCTGAAAAGCTGAACAAGAAGGCTGCTGAGCTCACCGGGGCTGCGACATGACGACGGCCCAGTTGATCGGTTTGGGCCTTTTCCTCGGATTCAGGTGGGCTCTTCGGTCTGGATACGTCCCCTGGATCTTCTTCGGGATCTTCTTGGCTTGGGCGTTTGAGTAGGGTCGGTGGGGCGGGGTTATTCCCCGCTCTCCGAGCCCCAAATTTCTCGCTCTACGGCCAATTGATCGACTAGTTCCGCAACCAAAAAGAACTGGTGCTCTGAGAGCAGTCTGAGCCTAGCCACCAGCTTCGACTCCTTTTCCGTGAGCCCAGCGGATCCTGCGGCTGAAGGACGTTTGCCCGTGGAACTGGGCTTCTTGCTAGGGGCAGGGGGAGGGCCGTTTCGGAGCCAGTGAGAGGAAACCTTCAACCACTCGGCCAAGGTCTCGATCTTGTCCGGGGTAGGCATTGCCTTGCCAGTAAGCCACTTCTGGGCGGCTTGCGTGGTGATCGGCTCGCTGGGATGCCGAAGGTTGAACTGATTCGCCAGTCCGGTCGCAGTGTCGATGCTCTTGGGGCCTCGCTTCAGGGCAGTTCGAAGGCGTTCAGCGAAGGCAAGTCTCTAGTCGGGTAGCGGCATGGCCGCAGTGTGTGATTTCTAGACCGATTTGAGGGAACCTATGGGTTGATTGAAACAACCATACGGTTTATGCTGACCACATACGGGGTAGTTGGATTACATGCCATCTCCTCAAACGAACAAGTGTCAATACAAGGGGGTAGAGGCAGATATGATTGAACTCATCATTGGTTTGATTGCGCTATCAATGGGCTCACTGATGACTTTGTTTGCGGTTCGCAAACAGACTGCAACATTGAAAGTGCGAGATGGACAACTTTCCAAAGAGTTGGAGGCAATGCGTCGAGAGATGTCGAACAAGGCGCAAGAGTGGAGCCAATCACTTAGTCAACGCTCAATTCAGCACGCAGAGGAGCTGGCCAAGCAGCGAGAGGAACATCGCAATGTATCTGCTGCAATCGATGACGAATGGAAGCGGAAGCTCCGTGACGCTGAAGAAAAGGCATTTGCAGATGGTCAGCGTCAAGCCGAGCTTAGGCAGGAAAAAATTGAAAAGGCGTTTAGCGTTAAGGTTCGACCATATGTAAAAAAAATTGATGAAGGTACCTTTTTCAATTCGAAAAAGACGATTCAAGTTGGGTACCAATATCAACTCTATGTGACTGGTGTTCCTTGCTTCCAGCCTCATGTAATTGTCGATAACGCGTACGAGGAAAAAAAGTTCGAAGAAGAGAGGATGAAGTGGTTTATCGAAAAGGCGATCACAGTAGCGAAAGTTGCTGTTGAAGCGCACTCTGGACTACCAATTTCTCTTGACAGCCCCTTGACCGTGGAGGGCTGAGCTGTGAAAGAGATATTTCAAATCGCTGCAGTCATGCTTTACCGCGCGATTTCTAACGACGGCGACAAGCTTTCTCTAAAAACAGTCCAAGCCTGGATTGCTGATCACAGCAATCGAGACAACTATGGTGGCGGATATTCCGGCAACCGGCTAAGTCATGGCCCAAGCAGCGGTTTTACCGAGATAGTCAAGCAGCTCAAGTCAAACAAGGGGTTCAAAATCACTGCCACCGTCTATCTTGATCCTCGACAGGGTGCAGTAGCTTCGAAAACATGGGAGGCACAAAGCCTTGACTCCGACCTGGACAAATTCTTTGGCAAAAATCTGCGTGTCCGGATAAGTATTTAAGAAATGAAAAGGGAAAGCAACATGCATTTTTTCAAAGAGGAGATCGCAGATTTCGGTATGAGGTGTGAGAACGCGGTAAAGCTTGCTGGACAGCAATTGAACGAAACCGTCGCACAAATTAGTGCCGAACTTCATGAGCAAAGAAAGCTGACTAAAGAAGATATCCAAGAACTGGTTGACTACGCCGCTTTGAAGTTTGGTGAGACCTTGGACAGCCGGATTGAGAAGGGGCGGAATGAGTTGTCCCAACTGGTGACTCAGAAGATTGCCCAAGTTCGCGCGGAATTGACCGAGGCCGCGAATGAACAAAAACGCGTCGCGATCAGGAATGCGACAGTGGCCGTCGGAGCATCGCTAATCGTGGGGTTCGTGTCGTTGTTCTACCGCAAGTATTTGCACGGGGAAGTCGAACTGATGGATGTGTTCAAGTCATCCATGCTGGCGATGGCCGTGGGCTATGCACTTTGGCTGTTGTTTAAACACGCGGGCGCCTATTTCCAAGCCAGTCGATTCAAACGGAATGCTGTGATCACAGGCATTGGCTACCTCGATGTACTAAGGCCCAAGGGAGCTATCGGACATGTTGTGGTTCTGGCGATTATGGTGGCTATCTGGATCGCGTCAACCTTCGGTGGGTCGATACAGACCCTCGTCTGGAAATAGTCATGGATCCCGTTTCCCTTTACCAAACCATCGCCTCCATTTTGGACGAGGACGACACGCCCTATCGTGGAGACTCTGACGGTGGCGTCGTGCTTGTTGACATGACTAGCGAGGTCGGGAGCTGGAAGATGCATATCCAGGTTACCGAAACTGAAGATGTCAGGCTGGTAGTAATCCACTCTGAGCTGCCTGCGCTGATCCCCGAGGACAACCGTTCGAAGGTTGCAGAGTTACTGACTCGGATCAACTACGACTTGGTTGTTGGCAACTTTGAGTTGGGAATGGAAGATGGAGTGGTCCTCTTCAAAACGACGCTGGATCTCTGCGATGGCCAACTGACCCAGACCATGTTTGAACGCATGCATAACCTTAACGGCCATACCTTTAGCCGCTTCTTTGCCCAGATATTGAGCGTAGGGTTCAACGGGGCGGTGGAAACAGGACTGGCCGAGGCGGAAGATCGGCCGGACGGGGTGATCTTGCAGTAGCCTCACCCCGCCATCTCCCCAAGCCTCTTCGCAGCTTCTCGCTTGCCCAACTTTCTCAGGCCCGCAATCGCCGGTAGCTGACTAGCTCTTGGGCGAGATTTGCCTGCCTCCCAGTGGTACACCGACTGCGACGAAACGCCCAGGAGAAGACCCGCTTCAGCAGCAGACAGACCTAGCCTAGCTCGTTGGGCGGCGAATCCCTTCGCACTGAACCTGAGGGTGCCTTCCGGCTCGGCCTTTGTGGACGGCAAGGCAGTACGAGCGCTGGTCTTGCTGAGCCTCTTGACCAGCCCCTCCAAAGTGGCGATACGGCGCTTCAAGGCTGCAATGTCCGACCGATACTGAGTCGAGGACTTCTTGAGCGCCTGAGTTTCACCGCGAACTTCTTTGCGTGCTACTCGGGAAATTTCTTGTTTGAGTAAGGATGCGATGTTTGGCATGGTCAATGTGTTCCAACGTTTATATGACATCGTACAACGGGGAAAAATTCTCTAGCGACTAAGAGGTTGCCGCGTTTAGTGTGTGGCGTGGATTGCTCCCGTTGCAATGCCGCTTTTTTTATATCCCCGAACTAAAATAATAGACATCAGGTAGACAACGGATCTGCCCGGTGAACATGAAAAAACAAGGAGAAAACCATGTTCATTTTAGAAAATTATGTCGAAAAAGCGGTCGCGAAAGTTGGGGGGCCAACGATGACCTCAAACCTTCTGTCTGTGTCGAACGGCTGCGTTCACAAGTGGATCAACTCTCGCAGAGTACCGAACATCCACAAGGCTAGGCAGCTAGCCGAGCTGTCCAAGATCCCTGTTGAGAAGCTGAGGCCGGTATGAGCGCCGAGTTCACATTGGAATTTCTACAAGGGAAGATCGGTGCTGAGTACGTCGAGTTGAATCCGGTTACCGGGAAGCCCAGGATCATCCAAGGTCTCAACCAGGTGTGGGATGCCGTTGACGTGCATGGAGGCGTGTCAGAGGTGGCCAAGCTCTTTGGGCTGTCTGAGGCGGATGTGTGGGGCTGGATCGATGACCATTGGATTCCCGAGCTTTACGTTCGGTATCTGGCTGGTGCAGTTCGATGGATTCCTGATGTTCAGTTGTCGTCGGTAGGCTGGGAAGACCCTGAGACCGGGGAGTACTGGCCGCAGTCTTGGAAGTTGGAGCCTGTGGACTTTTAGTTACCGAGGAATCGATGACATCAAACGACAGTGGCGATGATTTGAAATCCGGCCGCGTGTCGTGTCTATGGAGGCGTTGAATCCGGTGAGCAAGGACAAGCCCGGGGGCTCTCAAACCGCCTTCTTTCCTTGATGGCGGCGTATAGCCGACAATGGTCCGGAAGTGATTTTCTTTGCTGGAGGTTGAGCTTCGCTGGAATCGACGACCTCTTTTCGCCCAGCATTTACCATGGCCTTGGTGGCTTTTTCCATGGATTCCTTGACAGGATCTTGATGCAGTCTCGCATAGACTGACGTTGCTTGAGGGGTCTTGTGATTCAGGCTTTTTCCGATGATCGGCAATGATGCACCGGTCATAGCCTGCCAACTGCCCATTGTGCGTCTCAAGTCGTGAATTCGAAGGTCTTCAATTCCTGCAGATGCTAGTACCCTGAGCCACCCCTTTGTTGGCACGGCGAGATGGCCAGTCTTCCCATCGCCAGGGAAGACGTAGATCGAGTCCGCATCAGCGGCATCTTTTCTCACGCTAAGTCTCTCAATAACCTCGGTGACTAAAACCACGTTTTGGGCTTCCCCCGATTCCCCGGACGGTTTGCTTAGCCCTTTAAGCCTTCTTCAAACTGGACCGGGCTGAGGAAGTCTAGCTTGGAGTGCTTGCGCACCGGGTTGTAGAACCTCTCGATGTAG
>Ga0187844_10000357_pt1 | contig 35856 bp, 32 predicted proteins | sample SpaLakP09_SKY_50_FD_134517 | JGI IMG/M metagenome (GOLD analysis project Ga0187844, IMG submission 134517) | Oligotrophic lake water microbial communities from Sparkling Lake, Wisconsin, USA - SP09_SKY_50 | ecosystem: Environmental > Aquatic > Freshwater > Lake | place: USA: Sparkling Lake... | reverse complement strand
GCCTTTGGGGGTTTACGAACCTTACCCCCGATGGACAGCATGCCAGCCAGCAAAGGCGGCCCGGGGGCAATAGCCTGATGGAACAAGCGGGCCTTAATCAACCAACACCATCAGCCGGAAGCACGCACCAGCGCTTCCGCGCCGGCCGTCCCCCTTTTGCACGCAGCAGGACCGCGTTCATTTTGTGTAGGAAATAATCTTGCCGATGTTGGAAAGATTATCCCTCCGTTAAATGGCGCGATCGCCCGCTTCGCCGACCGATTCAATATCTTCGCCGACGCCCTTGACCGTGTTGCAGGCCGCAGCCAGCAAGGAAGCCGAAAGCAGGATGATCGTTGCAAATTTGCGCATAACATTCTCCATCATTCGCGTCTGAATCATACAGACCCCAAAGGACAACGAACGATGGCGGGCTATGTTCCGGTTGCGCGCTTGGCGTTAAAAGCTGATGCGCGCGGACAAACGGAAATCGCGACCGGACAGCGGAACAAAATCTTTGGTGAACGATGCCGACCGGCGGGCGACAACATCGAAAATATTGTTCGCAGACGCAATCAGCGATATGTTGCGGTCGCTGCCAAATGGACGCCATGTCGCGGTCGCATTGACCAAAGTGAAGCCATCGGTCGCGGTTTCGAACGGCGCTGTTTTTGTCTGAGCATCGCTCCATTCGACTTCGCCGCGCAGGTCCAGACGCGCACCGTTCAGCTCCACGCCGCCCAACACACGCAAGGGCGGGATGCGCGGGACATTGCCCGCACCGCCCGAGATTTTGGCCCGCGTATAATCGGCCACGGCATCGACTTTCAGGTCAACATCGCCAAAGCTTGCCACCTTTTGCGATCCCTGAAATTCTACGCCCCAGACCTTGGCATCGTTCTGGAAATATTGGAACACGGGCAGGGCGTCCTCAACGGCGCCTGTTTCCGCTTCGTAAATGAAATTGTCGAACCGGTTGGTATACAGCGTCAGGTTGAATGCGGTGTCCGCGCTATCATAACGCGCGTACAGCTCGCCATTCCACGCCCGCTCGCTCTTCAGCAACGGGTCGCCGACTTCAAATGCCTGCGTTGCGATGTGCGGACCGTTGGAGAATAACTCCTCGACCGCTGGCGCGCGGCCCGTGCGTGACAGGTTCGCGCCGATCTTCAAATCGCCGATATGGTAACCGACGCCGAACGCGCCGGAGAGATTGTTGAACGACCGGCTGAGGCCCAAAATGTCCGCGCGCAGTTCGGCGGTGTCAAAACGCAACGCGACTTCGGCGTCGAGATTTCCGGCGGTGAATTCCTGCAACGTGAACAATCCAAATTGCCGGCTCTTGTTTGGCGGGACGAACGCTTCCGCACCAATCGCGTCCAGATTGCGGGATTGATATTGCACGCCGCTTGCGCCGCGCCAGCCGCCGCGATCATTCTGGATAAATTCAGCGCGGGCCTCAATCCCCTTGCTATTGAAAATGGTGCCAATCTCGTCACCTTCAAATTCGGTGTGGCTGTAATTGGCATAGCCCACCCGCAGGCGCAGCTTTTCAAACAGGGCATCGCCCAAATCCACTTCGCCGCGGACATCGAAACGATATTGCCGCATGTCAATGGTGACAGGCGCTTCCTCTTCGCCGCCATCGCCATGCGCATGCCCGGTGCCGGGGCGGGCAGGGATGCCGTAATTGGTGTCATAAATGCTGTAGGACAGGCCCATATTGCCGCCATCGTCGATGAAGGCGATGCCGCCTGCTGCGGTCCAGCTTTTCACCGCGCTGTTGGGAATGCGGCCGCGTTGGCCCGCTAGTTCGCGTGCTTCGGCGGCCTCGTTAAGATTGCCTTCGCTGGCTTCTTCCGCCGCGAAATCCAGCACCTCGGCGCGCAAGCTAGGCGAAAGGATATAGCCACCAGTGCGCAGATCATCGCTGTTGCGATAGCTGCCATCCAGATGGACGACGACCCGGTCGGTCAGTGGCACATCAACCGAAGCCCCGCCAGACCAATCGCGCGCCGCGCTGCCATAACCGCCAAGCGCATCGACATGCACGGCTTCATCAGGGATCGCACGCGGAATGCGCTTGTCGAGCGCGTTGACCGCGCCGCCAACGGCTTGGCCGCCAAATAAAAGGACCGCAGGGCCGCGGAGCACTTCGATGCGCTCAACGGTGAGGGTATCGATGGTGACCGCATGGTCGGCAGAGGTGTTGGACGCGTCAATATTGCCAATGCCGTCGGTGAGAACGGCGACACGGTTGCCCTGATATCCGCGCAGCACCGGCCGCGATGCACCGGGTGAAAAGCTGGTGGCCGACACGCCGGGCAGGCTGGAAAGAATGTCACCCAATTGCGCGCGGGTTTTCTCGGCCAGAACGTCCCCTGTCACCGCAGAAGTTCCGGACAGAATATCGAGCCGCTCAACATAAGGCGCGGTGACAACGATTTCTTCAGTGCTGTGAAAATCATCTGTCTGCGGCGCGGCTTCTGAAGCGCCGGTGCCGCCCGTTTGCTGGGCATAAGCAGGCACAGATAGCGCAACCGACAATGCTGTCATGCTGGCGGCGAAAACGTGAAAGCGGGGGATTTTCATGGAATTACGTTCATCCTGTCGGATATGAAACAATGAAGCGACTGCTTACACAATATGATATAATATATCAATACCCAATTCTCATATTGCGACGCGCCGCAGACTGCCCTTTACGCGACACCGGGTTGCGGACGGCCAACAACGCGACTAACTATCTCGGCTATGAACATGCTTACTTCGACATTGGATTTAATTGGCAACACACCGCTGGTGCGCTTGAAAGGCCCAAGCGCGGCGGCGGGTTGCGACATTTTTGGCAAGTGCGAATTCGCCAATCCCGGCGCGTCGGTGAAAGATCGCGCGGCATTATATATTGTGCGCGATGCCGAACGGCAGGGGCTGTTGCAGCCCGGCGGCACGATTGTGGAAGGGACGGCGGGTAATACTGGTATCGGCCTTGCGCTCGTGGCCAATGCGCTGGGGTATAAGACGATCATCGTCATGCCCGAAACGCAAAGCCAGGAGAAGAAAGACACGTTGCGCGCGCTTGGTGCGGAGCTCGTGCTTGTTCCTGCTGCGCCTTATTCCAACCCCGGGCATTTTGTGCATACCTCGCGCCGTTTGGCCGAAGAAACCGACAATGCGGTGTGGGCGAACCAGTTTGATAATATCGCCAACCGCCGCGCGCATATCGAAACCACGGCCGAAGAAATCTGGGCGCAAATGGAGGGCAGGGTTGATGGCTTTACCTGCGCCGCAGGGACAGGCGGCACCATCGCTGGGGTCGGACTTGGCCTGAAGGCGAAGGATGAAAATGTCACCATCGCGCTGACGGATCCGCATGGTGCATCGCTGTATAATTATTATGCCAATGGCGAATTAAGCGCCGAAGGCACGTCGGTTGCCGAAGGCATTGGGCAAGGACGCATCACCGCCAATTTGGATGGCGCGCCGATTGATACCCAGTTCCGGATATCCGACGAAGAGGGCATGCTATGGGTCCGGCGTTTGTTGGCGGAGGAGGGGCTGTGCCTTGGCCTGTCGTCCGGCATTAACGTTGCCGGTGCGGTCGCCTTGGGTAAACAGCTTGGCCCAAATGCGCGTATCGCGACGATCTTGTGCGATACGGGGTTCCGGTATCTGTCGACGATTTACAATCCGGAATGGATGCGCAGCAAAAATCTTGACCCCATGCCTTGGCAAATGGACAGTGCGGCGCGATAACGCGCTCGACGGTTTACAGGAGATCGCAGTTGGTTGAGCAAAAGCAATCCGCAATTCAGCGTATTCAGGTCGGCGTGGTTGGCTTGGTCGTCGTGCTCCTGTTTGTGACCTTGGCGACGATGGTTCTTGATCGCGTCAGCGATAGTGCGCAGGTGCCGGGTGCAATGGAGGCGACTCCCATAACCGAAGTGAAGGATGAAACACCGGACGAGCCCTTGGCTGAATTGGGCGTGACCCCGGTAGCCAAGGATGAAAGCGCGACGATGCCGAAGAGCGCCACACCACCGCGCGGCCGACCGCAATAACCATTATGACGAACGTGCGTGCGCATTTCGGCGGCAAAAGGCGCCCGCTTTTGCTGCTGCTCGCCCTTCTGCTGCTGCTCATGTCGACGCTGCTGGCCTATGCCTTTATCCCGCCTGCGCCCGATGGCCCGAAACCCATTTTGGGGTTGATGACCACGCTGCCGCTGCAATGGAGCGAGGGCGGCGTTGAGGCGGATCTTGCCGAAGATGCACAGCCGCACCCTGCGTTCGCGCGGCTTGGCCAAAGCTATGATGTGCAGCCGCTTGATGATGTGCGCGACCTTGCGAAGCGCCGCATCCTGTTGTTGGCGCAGCCGCGGGCATTTAGCCCGATAGAGCTTGTCCAACTGGATAGCTGGGTGCGCAAGGGCGGGCGTTTACTGATCCTCGCCGATCCTGCATTGCAATGGGGAAGCCTTTATCCATTGGGCGATAAGCGCAGGCCGTTGTTTACATCGATGCTATCCCCCTTATTTGCGCATTGGGGCCTTGAGCTTGTGCTGCCCATTGCCGATGCGGAGCCGATGGCTATCCGCAAAATTGGCAAGCTGAGCATCCGTACGCAGACCCCCGGCGAGTGGCTAAAAATCAACAGCGGCGGTTCAGCGCGATGTGCGTTGGAGGAAGGCGGCCTTTTGGCGGATTGCAAGATTGGCAAAGGACGTGCTCTGCTCGTCGCCGACGCCGATTTGCTCGACACGGCCTATTGTGAAGGGCGCGGGATGCGCGTGCTGACCGGCGGCGATGAATTCGGCAATTTGGCGTGGGTGGAAGCATTGCTGGCGGGCTTAGACAAAGGCGACTCCATATCTGGGGATTTTGTGGGAAATTCGGAGTAGAAATGGGCTTGGAACCGAAAACTGCCTTAAAATCGGGATATAGACCCCAATTTGGCCCGAAGATTCATGTTCATTTTGCGCATTATTTTGGAGTAAGGAAAAAATTTATATAGCAAATTCAGTGTATTAAAGTTTTTCATCCCAATTTTCCCATAAAATCCCTCTTTTCATCCATGAAATCCCTTGCTATGCAGTGTCATCCAAGGGGTGGATAACTGATAATATCGGTCGTTACGGCGTCCGCATGGCAAAGTGCTTTGCCATGATTGTCGTTCTGCACCCTTTTTCATGGGGGTGTTTCGGACGGTGTCAGCGTTGGTGGTCTATGCAGGTTCGGGGGTGTCGGGTGTCGACGCCAAGGGCCGCACGACCATACCCGCCGAGATCCGCGACAGCGTATTGCAATCCAGCGGCAGCAACAGCGTGTGCATCTCGCGCCACAGCAGCCTTCCTTGCCTCATCGGCTTTGGTAGTGCCGAACGGCTCAAGCTGCGCGCAGATATCGAGGCGCAATGGCAAAGCGCCGTTAACCGCGGCACAGACTTTGACCGCGAACTGGCCGGCGTTTCGGCATCTTCCATATTTGAAACCGCTTTTGAAGCCAGCGGCCGTTTCGTGCTGTCGCCAATGCTCAAGCATTTTGGCCGCATTGACGACCGCGCGTTTTTCTTCGGCGCGACCACGCACTTCATGCTTTGGAACCCTGACGTTTTCCTGAAAGAAGCGCCAGCCGCGTTCAACCCAGTCAAGGACGAGCTCAATTATTGGCTGTCCCAAGGCAAGCGCGACAAATGAGCGCGCCGCCCCCCCATATTCCAGTCTTACTGGACGAAGTGATTCACTCTCTTGCCATCACCCCTGGCGCTGAGATCGTGGATGGTACCTTTGGTGCAGGCGGATACAGCCAAGCGATACTGGCTGGCGGCGCGCGCGTTTACGCGTTTGACCGCGATCCTGATGCACTATCAGAAGGTGCGGACCTTGCAGGCCGCAGTGGAGGCGCTTTGCGTCTTTACCCGGCCTGCTTTTCTATCATGGACGACGTTTTGAAGGCGGATAACATATCGTCGGTCGATGGCGTCGTTCTCGACATCGGTGTGTCGTCGATGCAGCTTGACCGCGCAGAGCGTGGCTTTTCGTTTCAAAAAGATGGCCCGCTCGATATGCGCATGGCGCAGGACGGCATGTCCGCCGCTGATTTTGTCAACGAAGCTGACGAAGCCGATATTGCCGATATCATTTATCGTTATGGCGAAGAGCACCGCTCGCGGCGCATCGCCCGTGCGATTGTTGCTGCACGGCCCATTGAAACCACTGCGCAACTCGCGGCCATTGTTCGTAAAGCCGTCGGCCACAAGCCCGGCGCGCCAAAAGACCCCGCCACCCGGGCGTTTCAGGCGATCCGCATTCATGTGAACCGCGAGCTCGATGAATTGACCGACGGATTGGAAGCTGCCGAGCGCATGCTTAAACCAGGCGGCCGCCTTGCTGTTGTGACGTTCCACAGCCTTGAAGATCGCATCGTGAAGCAATTTCTGCGTCGCCGCAGTGGCGCGGAAAGTGCTGGCTCACGTCATGCGCCAATGGTCGGCAGCGCCGGACCGCAACCCACTTTCGAAAAGGCGGATAAAGCCATTCGTCCGTCAGAAGCCGAACTTACCCGCAATCCAAGGTCGCGTTCCGCCACTTTGCGGTCCGCAACCCGCACACACGCACCCGCATGGGCAACAGGAGGACTGGCAGCATGAGTCTCGCCATGAAAAGACTTAGAAACCTGGGCTGGCTTGCGCTGGTGTTCATGGTTGCGATCCTGTTGTATCCGCTGTCGCTGAACGTTGCGGCTACGCACAGCGACCTTGTCGCGGTTGACCGTGAAATAATGGATACGAAGCGTGAAATCAGCTTCCTTCAGGCGGAAATCCGCACCCGTGCCAGCCTGCAGCAGTTGGAAGAGTGGAACGAACTTTTGTACGGTTATCAGCCCCCTGCGGCGGACCAATTTGTCAATGGTGAAGCCGCGCTTGCCAGCCTGACGGGCGATCTTCCTGATGCCAAGCCTGTCATGATGGCCGCGGCAGATGTCCCTGCGCCACAAGTTGTTGCCGAGCCTGAGGTTGTAAAGGAAGCTGTTGTTGAAGCGCCGAAGCAAGCCGCGTCAAAGGCCGTTGCCACTAAGGCTACCCCCACAAAACTTGCGGCCAACGACGTTAAAATCTTCGCCACCCCAGTAAAGCGTGCTGCGCCCAAAGTAGAGGCGCCGAAAGTTGAGCAGAGCCGCACCGAGCGTTTGGCGCGGATGGATGAAAAGCTTTTGTCCGACGATCTGTTGCGCGATATTTCGGCAAAAGCTGCTAAAGAACGCCGCCGTTAATGACGCCGCAAGCGGCCCGCACCACGACCCGGAAAAGCGGCGTCGGTACGCCTCCGTTTGCAGCGCACGGTTTTTGGCGGCTGCTGGTTTTACTCGCCGCTTTTGGGATGTTCGTCATGTTGCTCATCGGGCGATTGGCGACGCTCGCTTTGTTTGAAAGCTCGCGGGCTTATGGCGCAACCAGCACGGAATATGTGCCCGAACGCGGCGATATTGTGGATCGCAACGGCGTTCCGTTGGCGCGCAGCATCTATGGCTACGCCATTTGGGTGAAGCCTGCTGACCTGTTGGGCGACCGCAAGCAATTGGCCAAACAGCTGGCGGCTATCTTCCCCGATACACCGGCGGCAGAATTTTATGCCAAGTTGACTGCGGACAAACCTGGCTATCTGCGCAAACGCGCGCTGCCCGAGCAAGTCAAGCAAGTCCACGACCTAGGCGAGATTGCCATTGAATTCCCGCGTGAGGCGACGCGTCTTTACCCGCAGCATGACATGGCGGCGCATGTTCTCGGTTTCGTAAACCGCGATGGCCGCGGCGCGATGGGGATGGAGCGGGTCATGAACGATTATCTGCGCGACCCTTCGAAGCGGTCGACCCCGCTGAATTTGGCTTTGGATGTCCGCGTGCAGGCCGCGCTGGAAAGCGAGCTTGCTGCGGGCATGACGGCAACGAACGCAAAAGGTGGCGCTGGCGTCATATTGGATGTTGCGACGGGTGAGGTAATCGCCATGGCAACATTGCCGTCGTTCAACCCCAACCGGCCGTCGTTCGCAAATATTCCCGACCTTGGGCAACCGATCGTCGATGGCCGCTACCCCATTTCGCGGCAAACGAACAATGTCACGAACCGCGTGTATGAACTCGGCTCCACCTTTAAACCGCTGACCGTGGCTGCTGCGCTGGATGCAGGCACAGTGCGCGACCTGTCGGTGCGTTATGATGCGACCAAGCCGCTTCAATTCGGGCGGTTCAAGATCCGGGATTCGCATCCGTCGGGCCGCTGGATGAACACGCCGGAGGCATTGATCCACAGTTCGAATATTGTGACCGCGCAAATTGCCGACACATTGGGTGCGGCCCGAATGGATGCCATGTTGCGTAATTTGCATTTTGACGTGCGTCCGGACATCGAGCTGGCAGAAAAGGCAAGGCCGCTCTATCCCAAATCATGGGATCGCCTGACCAATATGACGGTTGGTTTCGGACATGGTATCGCCGTGACACCCATGCATTTGGCTAGCGCTTATGCGGCGATGGTCAATGGCGGCATTTACCGCCCTGCCACGATGTTCAAGATGAAATCGGATGCCAAGATTCCCGGCAAGCGCGTCTTTACCGCGGCGACCAGCGCGCGGATGCGGCAGCTGATGCGGATGATCGTCGTCGACGGCACGGGCAACCAAGCCGACGCCTTGGGCTATCGCGTGGGCGGCAAGACAGGTTCGGCCGAAAAACCGGGCGTTGGCGGTTATAGCCGCAATCTGGTTGTTTCGACCTTTGCGGCAGCGTTCCCGATGGACAATCCGCGTTATGTTGTGCTTGCCATGCTGGATGAACCACAGGGCACGGAAGCATCAAGCTTTCAGCGGACGGCCGGCTTTACCGCAGCGCCGGTGGTGCGAAAGACGATTACACGCATCGGTCCATTGATGGGAATTATCCCTGACGTGAAACGCGATGTTGATGTATCGGAACTCATGCCTTTATTGTGGAAGGCGAAGGGAGAGCAATAGTGAAGCTCGGGCAATTGGTGCGCGATGCCGATCAGGCATTCGCCGACAGAACAGTGACCGGCTTTGCCATCGACCATCGGAAGATTGCGCCCGGAACGGTTTTTGGTGCCTTTCAGGGTGCCAGTTTTAACGGCGAAGATTTCATCGATGCCGCGATTGCCGCGGGTGCGGTGGCTATCGTCGCGCGTCCTGAGGCACAAGTCATAGGCGCATTGCATATCGCCGATGCGGAACCACGCCGCGCTTTTGCGCAATTGGCCGCCAATTATTTCCGTCCTTTTCCCGGGCAGATTGCAGCGGTCACGGGCACAAATGGTAAGACATCAACCGCTGAACTCACCCGCCAGCTGTGGCGCATGGCGGGGCATAATGCGGCGTCGATCGGCACATTGGGTATCACAACGGCGTCGGACCAAACGACAACGGGTCTGACAACGCCCGACATCGTGACCTTCCTTGCGAACATGTCCGGCCTGGCCCGCGAAGGCATAAGCCATGCGATATTTGAAGCATCCAGCCACGGTCTGTCGCAATATCGCAGCGAAGGCGTTCGGGTTTCGGTGGCCGCATTCACGAACTTAAGCCGCGATCATCTTGATTATCATGGCACGATGGAAAGCTATTTCGACGCGAAGATGCGTTTGTTCGATGAGGTCGTCGATGAAAATGGCTGCGCCGTTATCTGGGCAGATGATATCTGGTCGGACCAAGTCATTGCACGGGCGCGCAAACGCGACCTGCGGATGATTACCGTGGGCGAAAAGGGCAAGGGCGTGCAATTGCTCTCGCGCGAAGCCACGCAGCTTGGCCAGACGCTTGAGCTGCGGATTCAGGGCGACGTGTACAAAGTGAAACTGCCGCTGATCGGTGCGTATCAAGCCGCAAACGCGCTTGTCGCCGCGGGCATTGTGATGGCGAGTGGCGGCGACGTGGAAAGCCTGCTGTCGCATCTCGCGCGGTTGCAGCCCGTCCGTGGCCGACTGGAGCGCGCCGTTATCACCAAAAGCGGCGCACCTGTTTATGTCGATTATGCCCACACGCCCGATGGCCTGCGCGCCGCAATCGCGGCATTGCGCCCGCATACAAAGGGCAAGCTGATTACCGTCTTTGGCGCAGGTGGTGACCGCGACACGGGCAAGCGTCCGGAAATGGGCGCGGTTGCGGTTGCGGATTCCGACGTCGTGATCGTAACCGACGATAATCCACGCAGCGAAGATCCATCGCTCATTCGCGCGGACATCATGGCCGGCGCGCCCGGCGCACATGAAATTGGCGACCGGCGCTATGCCATCGCCTTTGCCATCGAACATGCCGAACCCGATGATATCGTCCTGATCGCGGGCAAGGGACACGAACAAGGGCAAATCATCATGGGCCGCGTTTTGCCGTTTGACGATGTCGAAGTCGCGCGGGAATGTGCAGCATGACGCCTTTGTGGACTTTTGAAGAATTGCTGGCCGCGACCGGCGGAACGGCTGCCGGACATTTTGATGTCCCCGGCGTTGCGTTCGACTCCCGCGAAATCGGGGCAGGGGATTTGTTCTTTGCGCTCAAGGGTGCCGAGACGGACGGACATCGGTTCATCGAAACAGCATTTGCCAATGGAGCCGCGGGCGCGATTGTATCGCAACCCGTGCCGTTTCCGCATATTCTGGTCAGCGACACGATGCAGGCGCTTGAGGCGCTCGGCCATGCGTCACGCGCACGGACCAAGGCCAAGATTATCGGCGTAACGGGTTCTGCGGGTAAAACGGGGACCAAAGAGGCGCTCTATGCTGCGCTGGACCGCTATTCACGCGGGCGCGCGCACCGGTCGGTCAAAAGCTATAACAACCATGTCGGCGTCCCGCTCAGCCTTGCGCGCATGCCCGCAGACTGCGATTTCGGTATTTTCGAGATGGGCATGAACCACGCCGGTGAAATGCGGGCGCTCAGCAAGATTGTGCGTCCCGACGTCGCGATTATCACCACCATTGCCCCGGCGCATATCGAATTTTTCAAGGACGAGCGCGCCATTGCAGATGCCAAGGCGGAGATATTTGAAAGCTTGGCCGAAGGTGGCACGGCCATCCTGCCCGCCGATAGTCCCCATTATGCGCGGCTTCGTGCGGCTGCGGAAAAATATACCGGCAATATCTTATCCTTTGGCTTTAGCGCGGATGCCGATGTCCGCGTGGTCGACCATATGCCTGCAGAGGGCGGCACGCTGATCACCGCGAAAGTGCGCGAAAATATGCTGTCCTTCACGCTGTCGCAGCCCGGCGCGCATTGGATTGCCAACAGCATGGCGGTCTTGGCCGCAGTTTTCGCGGCAGGCGGGGATCTGGCGTCGGCTGGCCTTGCCATGGCGGAAATGGGTTGCCTTGCCGGGCGCGGCGCGCGCCATAGCATTCGCATTGGTGATGGCACCGGCGTTCTTATTGACGAAAGCTACAATGCCAACCCTGCATCGATGCTGGCGACGATTGGCCAGTTGGGACAAGCATCGGGTGGCCGCCGGATTGCTGTTTTGGGCTCGATGAAGGAACTCGGCGCAAAAAGTGCGCAATATCACTGCGCACTCGCCGCACCCTTGGCCGCCGCAAAGGTGGATTTTGCACTGCTCGTCGGTCAAGAGATGGAAATTCTCGACGAAGAGTTGAAAGCAGGGGTTGAGGGACCAGCCAATTTCGCGCATTGCGCGACCGCGCAGGAGGCATTGGCCCTTCTGCAAAATTATCTTTGCGCATCAGACACGATATTGGTCAAAGGTTCCAATAGTATGGGACTTTCCTCCATCGTCAGCGCGCTGACGGGTGGGAAAAACTAATGCTGTATATATTGGCCGAATATCTTGGTTTTCCGGGTATTTTGAACCTTATCCGTTATCTCAGTTTCCGTTCGGGCGCAGCCGTTGCCACCGCGCTTGTCATCGGTCTGCTCATCGGTCCGCGCTTCATCAGCATGCTGCGTGTCCGTCAGGGCAAGGGCCAGCCCATTCGCAGCGATGGTCCGCAATCCCACCTCGCCAAGGTCGGCACCCCGACCATGGGTGGCTTGATGATTTTGGTATCGGTCGGTGTCTCGATGCTGCTGTGGATGGACCTGACCAATGTGTATGTTTGGGCATGTCTGCTGGTCACCGCAGGCTTTGGCACCGTCGGGTTCCTCGACGATTATGACAAGGTCAAAAAGCGCAGTCACAAGGGCGTTTCGGGTAGGGTCCGGCTGCTGATGGAGTTTGCGATTGCGGGCGTTGCGGTATCGCTGATTGTCTCGCAATCGGGCGGCATGTTGTATCTGCCCTTCGTCAATGGTCCCGTTGTCGATCTGGGTTGGTGGTATGTGCCCTTTGGCGCGTTTGTCATCGTGTCCTTTGGCAATGCGGTGAACCTGACCGATGGCCTTGACGGCTTGGCCACTATGCCCGTGATTATCGCCTCCATCGCATTCATGCTGATCGTCTATATGGTGGGTAACGCCAAATATGCGGCCTATTTGGGCATCCCTTTTTATTTGGGCGCTGGCGATCTTGCGATGTTGTGCGGCGCAATTGTGGGTGCTGGTCTGGCGTTCCTGTGGTTCAACGCGCCGCCTGCTGCCGTGTTCATGGGCGATACCGGCAGCCTTGCCCTGGGCGGCACATTGGGCGCGATCGCGGTTGTCGCGCATCATGAATTCGTGCTCGCCATCATCGGCGGACTTTTCGTGGTTGAGGCGCTGTCGGTCATCATTCAGGTCTTCTGGTTCAAACGCACCGGAAAGCGTATCTTCCGCATGGCACCCATCCACCACCATTTTGAACAGCTTGGCTGGTCGGAACCGACCGTTGTTATCCGTTTTTGGATTGTCGCTTTCGTGCTGGCGCTTGCAGGGCTATCAACGCTCAAGCTCAGATGATTACGACCCCCGCCTTCAAAGACCGTAAGTTTGCGATACTGGGGCTTGCGCGCTCCGGCCTTGCGGCTGCGCGGTCGCTTGTTGCGGGCGGGGCCGAAATCCTTGCATGGGATAATGACGAAGGCGCGCGCGCCAAAATTGCCGATATCGCACATATTGCTGATCCGTTGCTGGCGGACCTGTCGGGCTATGATGCGATTGTTGTATCGCCCGGCGTGCCCATCAACCGCCATCCCATAGCGGACAAGGCAAAGGCCGAAGGGCTGCCGTTAATCGGCGACATCGAATTATTCGCAATGGCGCGGGCAAGCCTGCCGCCGCACCATGTTGTTGGCATTACCGGCACCAATGGGAAATCGACGACGACCGCCTTGGTCCATCATGTGTTGGAGTGCGCTGGACTGCCCGTGCGCATGGGCGGAAACATTGGCTTGCCAATTTTGTCGCAGACGCCGTTGCCAGCAGGCGGCGTATATGTGTTGGAACTTTCTAGCTACCAGATCGACATTACGCGTTCCCTGTCGTGCGATGCGGCCGCGCTGATTAATCTGTCGCCCGATCATTTGGATCGCTATGATGGTTATGCAGGCTATGTCGCGTCCAAGGCGCGGCTGTTCGACATGCAGACCGGAAATACACATTCCGTCTTTGGCAAAGGCGACGCCGATACCGAGCAGGTCTATCGCGATGTGCTGGCGCACCGCGGCGCTGAATTGGTCCATCTGGCAGATCCGGCGTTGGTCGCGGGGCAGGCGGATTGGCCTTCGTTGCAAGGGCCCCATAATCTTCAGAATATTGCCGTCGCCATCGCGATTGTGGAATCGCTCGGTGTGACGGAGGCGCAATGGCGCCCGGCAATGGCGACATTTCAGGGGCTAGCACACCGGATGGAGGTCGTTGCCGAACGCAATGGCGTCTTGTTCGTCAATGACAGCAAAGCCACCAATGCCGCATCGACCGCACCCGCGCTCGCGGCCTATCCACGCGTTCACTGGATTGTCGGGGGTCTGCCCAAGACAGATAATCTGGATGAATGCATTCCCAATTTCGGGCATGTCGTGAAAGCCTACACCATTGGTGAGGCGGGACCATTGTTTCACGAACTGCTGTCACCGCACATGCCGGTCGAGCGTAGCGAAATGATGGGCACTGCGGTCTGTTCCGCTGCGGCCCAAGCCGAACCAGGCGATGTTATCATGCTGTCGCCCGCTTGCGCGTCGTTCGACCAGTTCAAAGATTTTGAGGCGCGTGGTGACGCGTTCCGGGCGATTGTTGAGGCGCTATGAACGGCGAACGTAAAGAAGTTCCTTGGGTGCTGGCGGCAAAGACCGGCAAAATCGGTTTTGCGAACCGCCTTGGCCGCGGCGACCGATCGCCGCTTGGCGTATGGTTCTGGGAACTCGACCGCGTTTTGCTGTCGCTGATGATGGTGTTGATCGCGATAGGGTTGTTGGCGGTTGCCGCGGGCTCGCCTGCGGGTGCGCAGCGCCTGTCGTCGTCCACAACGCAATTGTCGTCTTTATATTTCTTTTACCGGCAATTGATGTGGGTGATGGTCGGGGTGCCGTTGATGCTTCTCGTGTCGATGTATCCGCGCGAACAGGCGCGCCGCTTTGGGGTCTTTGGCTTTTGCATATTCTTCGTGCTGCTGGCGCTTGTGCCGATCATTGGGCGTGAGGTGAACGGGTCGCAACGCTGGATTGGTGCGGGTTTTGCGGGGCTTCAGCCGTCCGAATTTCTGAAACCCTTTTACGCCGTTGCGATGGCATGGATTATCAGCTGGCGGCTGAAGGACCCTAGCTTGCCGGTGCTGGTCTTAAGCAGCATCGTGACGGGTTTCGTCTGCTTCCTCTTGTTGATGCAGCCTGACCTTGGCCAGACCATCTTTGTTCATGGGCACATGGTTTGCGTTGATGATGGTTTCGGGCGTCCCGGCGTCCCGGCTGTGGGGCCTGATCATCAGCGGCGTGGTGTTTATCGTGCTGGCCTATAATTTCTATCCGGTTGCAACGCAGCGCATCGATGCATGGATTTTCGGAACCGAAGGTCTGACCCATGACAAAATGGCGCTCGCGACTTTGACCAACGGTGGCTTCTTTGGTCTTGGCCCCGGCCTTGGCATCAAGAAATATTCGCTGCCTGAAGGGCATACCGATTATATCTTCTCCGTCATTGGCGAAGAATTCGGTCTGTTGGCGTGCATGGTGATCGCGATTTTGTATTTCGCCATATTGGTCCGCATCATCATTCGGCTGCTCGATGAAAAGGACCAGTTTGTGGTTCTGGCCGTCACCGGACTTGGCGCGCAATTCATTGGTCAGGCGATGATCAACATGGCCGTGAACCTTGGCGTGTTTCCGTCAAAGGGCATGACCCTGCCATTTATCAGTTACGGCGGATCGTCCATTTTGGCGCTGTCGATGACCTGCGGTCTCATCCTCGCGCTGACGAAGCGAAACCCATATCTTGACCGGTCGCTGTATATGGTGAAGGGATAGCGGCCATGACGATTTCTCGGCATTATGTGTTGGCCGCTGGCGGGACAGGAGGGCATCTTATCCCTGCGTTCGCGTTGGGGCAGGAGCTTTTGAACAGAGGCCACCATGTTGCCTTGATAACCGACGCGCGCGGTGCGAAAATTCCGGGCTGCCCCGAACAGATCGCGACGCATATTTTACCCGCAGGCCGTCTCACGAAAAGCCCGCGCAGCTGGCTGCCTGGCATTCGGGCTATCGCGGAAGGTCGCACGATGGCGCGGCGCTTATATGCCAGCTTTGAACCAACGGCTGTTGTTGGCTTTGGCGGATATCCGGCATTCCCCGCCTTGTTGGGCGCATTTGCCGAAAAAATTCCGACGATCATTCACGAACAAAATGCCGTGCTCGGCCGTGTGAACCGATTCACCGCGCGGCAAGTGAACGCTATTGCAACGGCCTATCCCGACGTGCTGCGCCTGTCGCCGCGTTATGCCGGTAAGGTGCATCTGGTTGGAAATCCGGTGCGCGAAGACGTTTTGGCGCTGCGTGATGAGGCCTATCCCCCGCTTTTGGCCGACGGCATTTTCCGGGTGCTCGTGACGGGGGGGAGCCAAGGCGCGACCATATTGTCCGACATTGTCCCCGATGGCCTTGCGCGCCTGCCGCTGAATTTGCGCCGCCGTCTTCAGGTCACGCAGCAATGCCGCGAAGAAGATATTGAAACGGTCCGTCAGGCATATGCCGCACATGACATTCCGGCAGAGCTTGCAACCTATCTGCCCGACCTGCCCGAACGTTTGGGCTGGGCGCATATGGTCATCGGGCGTGCTGGGGCATCAACGGTGGCCGAACTGACCTGCGCCGGACGTCCGGCAATTTTGGTGCCCTTGCCAAGCGCGACCGATAATCACCAAAGCTATAACGTCAAAGAAATGGTCGCAGCCGGCGGCGCGCGCGCGATTGCGCAGCCAGCCTTCACCGCGGTTGAGCTCGCCAAGCAAATACAGAAAATTGCGCTTGAACCCGGCGCGCTCGAAAATGCGGCAAAGGCGGCCAAAAGCTGTGGCCGTCCCAACGCGGTTTCCGATTTGGCCGACCTTGTGGAATCCTTTGGCCGCGCGCCCATCATGCACGGTCTGACCACAAAGCCCGACACATCGGCATCCTTTGGTGCCGCACCCGCACTCGCACGAAAGAGCATATCATGAAGGGCGTCCCAACGGATATTGGCATCGTCCACTTTGTCGGCATTGGCGGCATCGGCATGTCGGGCATTGCCGAGGTCATGCACAATCTTGGCTATCAGGTGCAGGGCAGCGACATCGCCGAAAGCTATGTTGTCGATGGCCTGCGCAAGCGCGGGATCAAGGTGATGATCGGGCATAGCGCCGATAATCTTGGCGATGCGGCTGTTGTGGTGACGTCCACTGCGGTCAAAAAAGGCAATCCCGAACGCGATGCTGCGCTGGAACGCCGCATTCCGCTGGTGCGCCGCGCAGAAATGCTGGCCGAGCTGATGCGGCTGAAGAACACCGTTGCCGTGGCAGGGACGCATGGCAAGACCACGACGACGTCCATGATTGCCGCGATGCTCGATCATGGCGGCATTGACCCCACCGTGATTAACGGCGGTATCATCAACAGCTATGGTTCAAACGCGCGTCTGGGTGCGAGTGACTGGATGGTTGTCGAAGCCGACGAAAGCGACGGCAGCTTCCTGCGCCTTGATGGCACGCTCGCGGTTGTCACCAACATCGATCCAGAGCATCTTGACCATTATGGCGATTTCGATGCCATCAAGCGGGCCTTTGTCGAATTTGTCGAAAACGTCCCTTTTTATGGCGCGGCAATCATGTGCCTCGACCATCCAGAGGTTCAGGCGATTTTGCCCAAGATCCGCGATCGCCGGATTATCACTTACGGTTTTTCGGCGCAGGCCGACATTCGCGGCGAAAATGTTACGCCTTTCCCCGGCGGCAACCGCTTCGATGTCGTTGTCCGCGCGCGCGACGGATCGCAACGCACGATAGAAGGCGTCGTTTTGCCAATGCCCGGACGGCATAATGTGCAAAATGCTTTGTCTGCCATCGCCGTCGGCCTTGAAATGGGCATGAGCGATGAAGCGGTCGCGCACGGCTTTGATAAATTTGGCGGTGTCAAACGACGCTTTACCAAGGTTGGCGAAGTCGATGGTGTGACCATCATCGACGATTATGGCCATCACCCCGTTGAAATCCGCGCGGTTCTGTCTGCCGCACGCGAAGGCGCACAGGGTCGCGTGATTGCCGTGGCACAACCGCATCGCTTCACCCGCCTGCGCGACCATATGGATGAATTCCAACAGGCGTTTAACGACGCCGACATGGTGTTCATTTCGCCCGTCTACGCAGCAGGCGAAGCGCCTATTGAGGGTATTGATTCCGAAGCACTCGTGAACGGCATAAAGGCGCGCGGGCACCGTTCGGCGGCGACCATCGCGGATGCGCAGGCGCTTGCAGTGAAGCTTGCAGAAACGGTGCAGGAAAATGACATGGTTGTCTGCCTTGGTGCAGGCGACATCACCAAATGGGCAGCGGGACTTGCGGACGCCATTAAGGCAGCCCGTGCATGAGCGTGAACATCCTTCCAAAGGTTGAAGGCAAGTTGACGGCCGACGCGCCGCTTGCGCCATTGGTGTGGTTCAAATCGGGCGGCAGCGCGCAATATCTTTTCGAACCCAAAGACATCAACGACCTGCAAGAATTTCTGCGTCAGCTTGATCCAGCGGTACCCGTCATGGCGCTTGGCCTTGGCTCCAACCTGATCGTGCGTGATGGCGGCGTTAGGGGCGTTGTCGTTCGCCTTGGCAAAGCCTTTGCCAAAGTAACATCCGTTGACGCCGTCACGCTGAATTGCGGGGCCGGGGCGTCGGGCATATTGGTGTCGTCCACCGCGCGCGACAATGGCATTTCGGGGCTTGAATTTCTGCGCTCCATTCCCGGCACGGTCGGCGGCTTTGTCCGCATGAACGGCGGCGCTTATGGCGGCGAGGTGAAGGATATATTGGTCGATTGCGATGTCGTGATGCGTGACGGTTCGCTTGCGACCTTGTCGGTTGATGAGCTGCATTATAGCTATCGCCATTCACAGCTTCCCGATGGCGCAATTGTCGTCGGTGCGCGCTTTCGCGGTGTCCCGGGCGCCGCAGACGCCATTCAGGCCGAGATGGACCGGATCAGCGCCGCGCGCGAAGCATCGCAGCCGCTGCGTTCAAAAACGGGTGGATCGACGTTCAAAAATCCGGATGGACATAAAGCATGGCAGTTGGTTGACGAAGCGGGCTGCCGCGGATTGCAAATCGGCGGCGCGCAGGTTTCGGAAAAGCATACCAATTTTTTGATTAACACAGGCGATGCGACAAGCGCCGATATTGAGGCGTTGGGCGATGAAGTTCGCCAGCGTGTAAAGGCAAAGTCAGGCATTGACCTGCATTGGGAAATACAACGCGTGGGTGAAACAAAATGAGTGAGCAAATCCACGTAGCGGTGTTGATGGGTGGCTGGTCAAACGAACGGCCTGTGTCGTTGATGAGCGGCAATGGCGTCGCCGATGCGCTTGAGAAAGTGGGCTATAAGGTCAGCCGTGTCGACATGGACCGCAATGTTGCGCAGGTTTTGGCCGCGCTTCGCCCCGATGTGGTGTTTAACGCGCTGCACGGCGTTCCGGGTGAAGATGGGTCGGTGCAGGGCATGCTCGACCTGATGGGCATTAAATATACCCATAGCGGCATGGTGACGTCGGTGATTGCCATCGACAAGGAATTGACGAAGCAGCGGCTGGTGCCCGCTGGCATTCCGATGCCAAAGGGTACGATGGTGGATAGCGAAAGCCTGTTCGCCGCCGACCCATTGCCGCGGCCTTATGTGCTGAAACCCGTCAATGAAGGCAGCTCGGTTGGCGTGGCGATTGTCACCGAAAACAGCAATTACGGAAACCCGATTGCGCGCGATGCCAAGGGGCCTTGGCAGGAATTTGCAACATTGCTGGCCGAACCTTTTATCAAGGGCCGCGAACTGACGGTGGCGGTGCTGGGCGGCAAGGCGTTGTGCGTTACCGAGTTAAAGCCAAAGAGCGGCTTTTACGATTTTGATGCCAAATATACCGACGGCCTGACCGAGCATATTTGCCCGGCTGAAATCCCCGAGGATATTGCGCAATATATGTTGGATGTCGCATTGGATGCGCACCGGTTGCTTGGCTGCAAAGGCGCATCGCGTACCGATTTCCGTTGGGACGATGAATTGGGCAAAAACGGCGTGTTCGTGCTGGAAACCAACACGCAGCCGGGCATGACGCCGTTGAGCCTCGTGCCCGAACAGGCGCGGCACGTTGGCATCAGCTATGAACAATTGGTCGATATGATCGTGAAAGAGGCGTTGGCATAATGGCGGCCGCTGCACGAAAACCCGCTGCAAAGCGCAAGGCATCGTCCCCGAACCCGCGCAAGAAAGTGCTGCAAACATCCTGGGTTGACCGGATCATGCGCATCCTGCCGATTTCGGAAGAAGATGTGCAGCGCGCACTCACATGGATTTTTGTAACCGCGCTTGCGGTGCTGCTATTTGCCATTGCTCAATATGCCGGCGTTACCGCCGCGGCGTATCAGCAATATGCAGCGCTCGCCGCAAAGGCTGGCTTTCAGGTGCAGCGCGTTGAAGTCACCGGTATGGAGCGTGTGGATCAGGTTCGGGTCTATCAACTTGTCCTTGCCGAAAAAGACCGTGCGATGCCATTGGTCGACATCGACAAGGTCCGCGCAGACTTACTGAAATATGGCTGGATCAAAGACGCCCGCGTGGCGCGCCGTTTGCCCGATACGCTTGCGGTTGAAATCGTTGAACGCACGCCAGCCGCGATTTGGCAACGCAACGGCAAATATTCGCTGATCGATGCCAACGGAATTGTCCTGCAAAATATTGCGGCGGGCGAAGGTGGTGATTTGCCGACATTGAACGGCGTTGATGCGAACCGGCATGCTGTCGCGCTCAACACCCTGCTCGACAATGCATCGGCGTTGAAGGCGCAGGTCGTTGGCGCGACATGGGTGGGCAATCGCCGTTGGGATTTGCAGTTCCAGACCGGTGAAACATTGGCCTTGCCAGAGGGTGAAAAGGCAGCGGCCGAGGCGTTGCTGAATTTTGCGCGGATGGATGGTATCCACCGGTTGCTTGGCCGCGACCTGATCCATTTCGACCTGCGCGACCCCGAACGTGCATATTTCCGCAAGGCACCCAAAGTTGAACCTGTTAAAGTAGAGAGCGGCGACACAACGTCGACCACCAGCGGAAGAGAAGTATGAAAGCTGCACGCGTTGAAAAACTGATTTCGGCCATTGATATTGGCTCTTCAAAAGTTTCGGCACTCATCGCCGGGTTGACCGACAGCGGCGAACTGCTGGTGCTGGGCACGGGCCAACGCGAGAGCAGGGGCGTTACGCGCGGTTGTATTGCCGATGTCGAACAAGCGGAATTGTCCGTGCGCCACGCCGTTGAACAGGCCGAGCGGATTGCCGGGCTGAACATCGACCGCGTGTGGGTAGGCATGTCGGCCGGCGGGCTTGATAGCTTGCTTGCGCCGGTTGAAATTGAACTGGGTGGCGACCGCATCACACAGGAAGATGTCGACGAATTGCTTCAGGCTGGACGTGCGAACATTCAAACTGGCGGCAAAATTGCGCTTCATATTCAGCCAACATTATATTCGCTGGATGGCGTAGGCGGCGTTGCGAATCCACTTGGATTGCATGCTGACCGCCTTGGCGTCGATGTCCATGTCGTTCTGGCGGACCAGTCGCCTGTTCGGAACATGGATATGACGGTGCGGTCCGCGCATCTTGATGTTGAGTCGCTCGTCGTCGGCCCAGTGGCTACGGGCCTTGCGTGCCTGACGGCGGAAGAGCGTGAGCTTGGTGTCGCTCTTGTTGAATTTGGCGCGGCGGTGACCAATGTGTCGGTTTTCATCGGCGGTATGCTTGTCGGGCTGGAAACCATTCAAAAGGGCGCGTCTGATATTACCGACGACATCGCATCGGCCTTTGGTATTCGCAGGGCGCAGGCCGAGCGGCTGAAATGCTTCCACGGCTCTGCCTTAACCAGCCCGCGCGATCATCAAGAAGTGCTCGACATTGGCCCTGACGAAAACGGCGTTGAAGCAGGCTCAAACGCACCGCGCATCACCAAGGCCCAGTTGAACGCCGTGGTCTGCCAGCGCGTGGATTCCATCGTCACCGAAATCGCGCAAGCGCTGAAAACTTTGGGTTTCTCCGGCCCATCCGGGCATCAGGTGGTGTTGACCGGCGGCGGCGCTGAACTGAAGGGCGCAGCGGAACATATGCAAGGCGCGCTGGGCCGCACGGTCCGCATCGGCCGTCCGTCGGGCCTTGCCAGCATTCCCGAGGCACATTCGGGACCGGCATTTTCAACGCTCGTCGGATTGATTCATTACGCCGCATCGGAACGTGTTGACCTGAAATCAGGTTATGATTTGCGTGTCGAACAGATGGCCGGGACGATGCCGGGGCTGATCGAACGGATAAAACGCGCGGTACGAGAGAATTTCTGACAGAAACCTGTGCAAAAGCGGTAATTTTTAAGTGTGCGCTTTATCCTTTTGTGTCAAAAGCGTGAAAATTTCGAACAAGCCACAGAGGCTAGGGGGATAAAGTTATGAGCATCAATATCGGTCCACCAATGGTTGACGAGTTGAAGCCGAAAATTGCCGTTATCGGTGTTGGTGGCGCAGGCGGCAACGCCGTGGCCAACATGATCAGCGCACGGGTAGAAGGCGTCGACTTCGTTGTAGCCAACACCGACGCACAGGCGCTGAACGCGTCGCCTGCTGAATATCGCATTCAGCTTGGACCTGAAATCACGCAGGGTCTTGGCGCAGGTTCACGCCCCGAAGTTGGCCGTGCTGCGGCTGAAGAAACGCTTGAGCAAGTGAAAGTGGCGCTTACCGGTTGCCACATGTGCTTTATCGCGGCTGGTATGGGCGGCGGCACCGGAACTGGCGCTGCGCCGGTTATCGCCAAGGTTGCGCGCGAAATGAATATTTTGACGGTCGGTGTCGTGACCAAGCCGTTCATGTTCGAAGGTTCGCGCCGCATGCGGTCCGCAGAATCGGGTATCATCGAATTGCAGCAGCATGTCGATACGCTGATCGTTATTCCAAACCAGAATCTGTTCCTGGTTGCCAACCCGAACACAACATTCAAGGAAGCATTCCAGCTGGCTGACGAAGTGTTGCAGCAGGGCGTTCGTGGCATCACCGACCTGATGGTTATGCCTGGCCTCATCAACCTCGATTTTGCCGACGTCCGTTCAGTCATGCACGAAATGGGCAAGGCAATGATGGGTACTGGCGAAGCCGAAGGCGATGGCCGCGCGCTCGAAGCTGCGGAAAAAGCCATTGCCAACCCGTTGCTCGACGGTGTGTCGATGCAGGGCGCAAAGGGCGTTATCGTATCGATTACCGGTGGCGAAGATATGCGCCTGATGGAAGTTGACGAAGCGGCCAACCATATCCGTGAACTGGTTGATCCCGATGCAAACATCATCTGGGGTTCGGTATTCAATGAAAATCTGAACGGCAAGATCCGCGTTTCGGTTGTCGCAACTGGCATCGATAACGAAGGCTTGACCGCGACACCGGCAGCACAAAGAACGCCATTCTCCTTCAGCCGCCCTGCGCCAGCACCGGAGCCTGAACCTGTTGTAGACGTTGCGCCTGCTGCAACATCTTTGTTTGAAAACACAGCCGATACAGCAGCAGTGGAAGAAACGGCCACCGCTGCATTCGAAAATGAAGCAGCAGACGACGACAGCTTGGAACTTGGTAGCGACTTTGTTGCAACCGAAGCAGACGAAGCGGAAGACGTTGCACCAACGCAATATGCAGGCAACAATGACAGCCCACGGGATTCGTGGGCCAATGCCGATGCATTTGAGCTGGACACCCCCGTGGTCGACAACGCCCCGTTTGCGCAGCCGGTCGATGTGCCCCAGCCACCAGAACGCGCCGCACCGCGCATTCCAACGGGCGGCACATTGTTTGAACGCATGTCCAACCTGTCACGTGGTCTGACCCGTTCGGACGACGAAGAGGACAAGGGCAATGAAGGCGCAAATGGTATAAACATTCCGCGCTTTCTTGACCGTCAGAACAACTCATAAGACGCGCGTTAAGCGCACCCTCATCTTGTCTTTTCTATGCAACCGTTTGTCGGACCAAGGCGCGAATGCGCTTTGTGTTCGGCGGTCGGCAGCTACATAGAATGATATGGATGTGACAATATTACGTAGCCTTGGATTCGGTAGCGCGCTGGTTTTTTCGGCGGGCGGCTTGTCGTCTGCTGTGCAAGCACAGGCCGTCGACGAAAGCGCGCTGGAGGCGCTTGACCAGAAAACGCCTGCGGTCGTGCCAAATATTGTCGAGCCTGCTGGCGCAGTCGAACTGCGTGCCGCAATGCGGCGCATTTCTTTTAACCCAAGCGATGCGGATGCCTTGGCCGATGCCGGAAATGCCTCTTTGCTGTTGGGCGATGCCAATGCCGCGCTCAATTTCTTCACGCGCGCCAATGCGATACGCCCCAATAACAGCCGGATCGTGTCCGGCCTGGCCATAGCAACGGTGCGGACAGAAAACCCGTTTGAGGCTTTGCGCCTGTTTGATGATGCCGTCCGGTTGGGCGCAAGCGAACGTTCGATTGCCGCCGACCGCGCGCTGGCGTTTGATTTGCTCGGCAATTTTGGACGTGCACAACAGGATTACCAATTGGCGCGGACCGCGGCATCATCTGATGACATCATCATCCGTCAAGCCGTGTCGCTTTCGCTTGCCGGACAAAAGGAACAGGCAGACGCGATGCTCGTGCCGCTTTTGCAGCGCAACAGTCCGACGGCATGGCGCGCCCGGGCGTTTATGTTGGCCGCGCGCGGTGACTTGCGTGAATCCAACAAGGTGGCGCAGGGATTCATGGATGCAGAGTCGGCGCAGAAGATGGAGCGGTACTTCCGCTTGATGCCAAATTTAACCGGCGCGCAGCAGGCCGCCGCGATTCATTTGGGGCATTTCCCAACCAGTCAATCGGTCTGGCGTGACAGTGAACAGGTCCGCCGTGTGGCTGCAACCTTGCCGCAAACCCCGATTGCCCCTGCCGAAAACCGCCTCATTCCATCAGGCGCACCGCTTGGACCAAAGGCGACGAAAACACGCGACGCGAAAAGCGAAGCAAAACCGCTGAGCAAGCAGGACCGCAAAGCGCAGGCACGTGCGGAAGTTCAGGCGGCGGTTGCCAATATTCCCGATGCGTTGAAACTGCCCAAAACCGACACCGCGCGATTGGGTACTGCGGCCGCGCGCGCGGCTGTGACGGATGCGCAGTCTGCCCGGATAACAAATGTTGCCAACAATGCACTGCCTGCGCCCGAAACGGCGCGCCCGCTTGTGCGCGTCGCTTTGCCGCCCGCAACCTTGGCCGCAGGCACAGCGACGGTTCCAACAACCCCTCGGCCTGAAGCTGTTGTTGCAAAGGTTGAACCGGCAGCAACGGCAGCGGTGACGACGCCAACTGCGCAAGAACCGGCGACGCTTGCGGCCGCAACGCCGCCCGCGCAACCCGTCGTCAACATGGCGGCAGCAACAGCGGTGCCTGCGTCCACTGCGTCGGCAGGGTTCAGTCTCGCCGATATTGTTGGCGCGATCGAAATTCCGGAAAGTGAGCAACGGCCCTCAGAAATTCCGGTCGATGTGAAAAAGCTGAAGCCCGTGACGCCCAAGGCAGCGGCCGACGCCAGCAAAGCCGCCAAAATTGACCCGAAAGCCGCCGCCAAAGCCAAGTTAGAGGCCGCAAATCCAGCGCGCATCTGGGTGCAAATCGCAACGGGCGAAGCCAGTGGGCTTGGTTTCGACTATCGCAAATTGACGAAGAACAACCCTATATTGTTCAAGGCGCAGAAGCCGTGGACATCGCCATGGGGCAAGACCGCGCGACTGCTGGTTGGCCCGTTCCCGGATGTTAAGGCCGCCAAAAAGTGGGAAGGCGACTTTAAGAAAGCGGGCGGCGACGCATTTATGTGGAAAAGCGAAATTGGCGTTCCTGTGGATGCTTTAAAGGTAAAATAGGCTTCCTGTCGCGGCGGCTTGGTTGCATAAGCGCGGCATGTCGCAACTGGTTTCCTATGCATCACTTCCCGGCAACAGCCGCGGCCGATTTCATCCAGAACCCGACCGCGATATTCGCGGCCCGCGTGATATATTCCAACGTGATCGGGATCGTATCATTCACTCGATTGCGTTCCGGCGGCTTCGCCATAAAACGCAGGTGTTCATCTCGCCCGACGGTGACCATTATCGTGTGCGCCTGACGCACAGCCTTGAAGTCGCGCAAATTGGTCGCACGATTGCCCGCGCGCTTGGCCTGAATGAAGACCTGACAGAGGCATTATGTCTGGCGCATGATATCGGGCACCCGCCCTTTGGCCATGCCGGCGAAGACGCGCTTGAGGCGACGATGAAGCCATTTGGCGGGTTTGACCATAATGCGCAGACGTTGCGCACACTCACGCAGCTAGAATCGCCTTATCCCTCATGGCCGGGCCTGAACCTCAGCTGGGAATTGCTGGAAGGGCTGGCCAAGCATAATGGGCCCGTTGCCCGTCCGGGCTGGGCATTGTCCGAAGTCAACGCGCAGTTCGACCTGAGCCTGACCGACTGGCCATCACTTGAGGCGCAGATTGCAGCGATCAGCGACGATATCGCATATGATAATCATGACATTGACGATGGCATCAGGGCAGGGTTGCTGGACATCGACCAGTTGCTGGATCTGCCTTTCGTAGCACAGCGTTGGGAAGCGATTTTGGGCCGCTATCCGGACGTGCCGCAGCGCCGCTTGATCGGTGAGCTGACGCGCCAGCAGATTGGCGTGATGGTCAATGACGTGATTGAATCAACGCGCGCCAGAATCGCGCAGGCGGGTATCAAAACCGCTGATGACGTCCGCAACGCAGGCGTCATGATCGGCGGGTTTTCGCCAGAAATGGCGGCACGCGAACGGCAGCTGAAATCATTCATGTATGAAAAGCTGTATCACCATCCGATGCAGATGGCGGCGGCAGAAGAGGCAACCAAAATTGTGCGTGAGCTGTTTGCCGCCTATCGCGACGATCCTGCATTATTGCCGGAAGAATGGCGCGGCAGCCTTCCCAGCGAAGAACCGCAGCGCAGCCGCCATATCGGCGATTTTCTGGCGGGCATGACCGACCGTTATGCAACCGACCGGCACCGCGAAATCTGTGGAACCGGCGCATGAGCCGCAAGATCGTCATCGCTGGCGGCTCAGGCCTTGTGGGCAAACAGGCGGCGGACATGTTGGCGGGCGCTGGGTTTGCGGTCCACCTCGTGTCGCGCCGACCATCGCACGCATTGGCGCCGGATATAAAGGAGCATGTCGCGCCAACCGCCGACTGGCCAGCCATTGTGGCAAGGTTAAAGCCGGACGTTGCCATTTCCGGTTTGGGGACGACGATACGCGCAGCCGGATCGCGCGACGCCTTCCGGGCGGTTGACCATGATCTGGTGCTGGCCTTTGCACAGGCAAGCCATGATGCCGGCGCGCGGCATTTCATTACGATATCATCGGTCGGCGCGATGCCCGCGAGCAGCAATTTCTATTTGCGAACGAAAGCGGACATGGAGCAGGGGCTGCGCGACATCGGCTTCCAACGCCTGGATATCATGCGGCCCAGTCTGCTGACGGGTGGGCAGCGTGACGACCGCCGTCCGGGCGAGGCATTGGGGATATGGCTGTCGCCATTGGTGGATATGCTGATGTTTGGCCCGATGCGGAAATTTGCGTCCACGCCGTCGGCCAAAGTCGCAAAGGCCATCGCCAACTTGGCAAAATCGGGCGACGATGGCGTGTTTATCCACGAAAATGAATCGATAAACACGCTCGCTGGTTGACTCTCCAAGGCGGTAAGGCCAATGCGGATTCGTCGCTGACGAAGCGGGAGAGCGTCCCTTTAAGGGGCCGCCGAAGGAGCAACCGCCCCGGAATCTCTCAGGCAAAAGGACCGCTTCGGCTTTTGCGACACTCTGGAAAGCGCATGTTTTTGCCATTTGCAACGACATGCCACCGAAGGTGTAACCTGCCTTTGCCAATGTTGTTGGCAACCAAGGCGGATAAAGCTCTCAGGTACCCGTGACAGAGGGGGCAGCAGACTATGCGCCAACCGGCGTCGGTCGCTGCGACTCTTGAACGGACTGATATGAGCGAAGAAGACGAATTCGAACTAGAACCCATCGAAATATTGGAGCTGCCGCTCGACGCATGGCACCGCGACAAGGGCGCGCGCATGGTCGAGTTTGCCGGCTATCATATGCCGATCCAATATGAAGGCATCATGACCGAACATATTTGGACGCGCGAGAATGCAGGGCTATTCGATGTCAGCCATATGGGGCAGCTGATGCTGACCGGCGACGGCGCGGCCGAAGCGCTTGAGGTGATGGTCCCCGGTGACATATCCGCGCTTAAAGAGGGCAGGATGCGTTACTCGCTGCTTCTGGATGAAGATGGCGGCGTTCTGGACGACATGATGATTACGGCCGTGCCTATGGGGCTGTATGTGGTCGTCAATGGTGCGGTCAAATGGGACGATATGGGCTATTTGCGGGAGCATTTGCCCGATGAGATCACCATCAACCACATGGATGACCGCGCGCTGCTGGCGTTACAAGGTCCAAAGGCCGTGGATGCATTGAAACGCGTGGTGTCCGGCGTCGACGCGCTCTATTTCATGGAGGCCGGTTCCTTCTTCTGGGGACCCAAGACCGATCCGGAGCCGCTGTGGATCAGCCGCTCGGGGTACACCGGCGAAGATGGCTTTGAAATTTCGGTGCCTGCGGCCCATGCAAAGGCACTTGCCGACCAAATCTGTGCGCAACCTGAAGTAAAGCCGATTGGCCTTGGTGCACGCGATTCCTTGCGGCTTGAAGCGGGGCTGCCGCTGTACGGCCATGACATGAACCCTGACATTGACCCTGTCGAAGCCAGCGCAGCATTCGCAGTGTCGAAGCGCCGCCGTGCCGAGGGCGGGTTTTTCGGGTCTGACCGCATCCTGAATGCCTTGGCCAATGGCCCCGCACGCAAGCTGGTCGGGCTTTCGGTCGACGGCAAGATGCCCGTGCGCGAAGGCGCACCTGTTTTTGCAGGCGATACGCACGTTGGCGTCATTACGTCGGGCGGATTTGCCCCAAGCGTCGGCGCGCCGATTGCCATGGGCTATATTGATGCTGGCCATAACGCCACCGGCAGCACGCTTGAGGCGGAGGTGCGCGGCAAGCGTGTGTCCGTCACCGTTTCATCCTTACCCTTCATCCCACATCATTATCATCGCAAAGGAGCGCACACATGACCCGTTATTTCACCGAAGATCATGAGTGGATCGAAGTCGACGGCGACAGCGCCACCGTTGGCATTACGGACTATGCGCAAAGCCAGTTGGGCGACATCGTGTTTGCTGAAGTCCCCGCGACTGGCGCGACGCTGAAAAAAGGTGGCGATGCTGCGGTTGTGGAATCGGTCAAGGCCGCGTCAGATGTCTACGCACCGGTCAGCGGCACCGTGATTGAGGGCAATGGCGCATTGGAAGGCGACCCCGCGTTGGTGAACAACGATCCCGAAGGCGAGGGTTGGTTCTTCAAAATCACGCTCAGCGACACAAGCGAGCTCGACAGCCTTATGGATGCCGCCGCGTACAAGGCATTTGTCGACGGGCTATAGGAATATTTGTCATTCCCGCGAAAGCGGGAATCCATGGCCTGCAACCGGCGTTTAAACGGCCACTTCAGACCATGGATCCCCGATCACGTCGGGGATGACTCATTAGAAAGAAGGCTGACAGACATGCGTTATTTGCCGCTCACCCCATCCGACCGTCAGGCCATGCTTGGTGTCATCGGGGCCAAATCGATTGATGATTTGTTCGCCGATGTGCCTGCGGAGGCGCAACTGGACGGGCCGATCCATGGCTTGCCGAACCATGCCAGCGAACTGGCGGTTGAGCGGCATTTTTCCAATCTCGCGCGGCAAAATATGACCGCGTCGCACACGCCGTTCTTTTTGGGGGCAGGCGCGTATAAGCACCATGTCCCCGCCAGTGTTGACCATATCATCCAGCGCGGCGAATTCCTGACGGCCTATACGCCCTATCAGCCCGAAATCGCGCAGGGCACGCTGCAGATGCTGTTCGAATTCCAGACGCAGGTTGCGCGGCTGTTTGGCTGCGATGTGGCCAACGCGTCGATGTATGATGGTTCGACCGCATGTTGGGAAGCCATTGGCATGGCGGGCCGCATCACGAAGCGCAGCAAAGCGGTGCTCTCTTCGGGGTTGCACCCGCATTATGTCAGCGTTGCCAAGACGATGGCGCAATATACCGGCGACACGCTGGACACGGCCTTGCCGGAGCTTTCGCCTGCCACCGATAGCGCACGCTTGCTGAATGCCATCGACGGCGAGACAAGCTGCGTTGTTGTGCAATATCCCGATATTCTTGGTCGTATTGAAGATCTGTCGGCGATTGCGGCCAAGGCGCATGAACATGGCGCGCTGTTGATTGCTGTGGTCACCGAACCCGTCGCATTGGGTGCCATCAAGGCGCCGGGGGACATGGGCGCAGACATTGTTGTAGGTGAGGGGCAGTCGCTTGGCGTCGGCCTTCAATTCGGCGGACCTTATGTCGGGCTGTTTGCGTGCAAGGAAAAGTTCGTTCGCCAAATGCCCGGTCGTTTGTGCGGTGAGACTGTGGATGCCGAGGGCAAGCGCGGCTTCGTGCTGACGCTGTCCACGCGCGAACAGCATATCCGCCGTGAAAAGGCGACGTCAAATATCTGCACAAATTCAGGCCTTTGCGCATTGGCCTTCAGCATTCATCTAACTTTGCTGGGTGAAAAGGGGCTGCGCGGATTGGCGGAACTCAATCACGGCCTAGCCGTTCAAGCCGCCGACCGGCTTTCGCAAATCGCGGGGGTTGAGCTCGTCAACGACACATTTTTCAACGAGTTTACGTTGAAGCTGCCAAAGGAAGCACGCCCCATCGTGCGGGCATTGGCCGACCGGAAAGTCTTGGGCGGGGTCTCCTTAGGCCGCTTATATCCCGATGTAGACGCGCTCGCCAATGGTCTGGTTGTCGCGGTGACCGAAGCCGCGACCATGGAGGATGTCGAGACATTTGCCACCGCATTGCAGGAGGTGTTGGCATGAGCACGATCAATCAAAGCGGCTGGAAGCCAGAAATGGGCAGCGCAGGCGAAGCGGGCCCCGCGACATATACCGGCAACAAGGCGTTGATGCTGGAAGAGGCGTTGATTTTCGAAATCGGCACGACCGGAACGACGGGTGTTGACCTCGCCGATGCGCCGAAGGTCACGCCGCGCCTTGGCAATTTGGCCCGCCACCGCGACATTGGCCTTCCCGGCCTGTCGGAACCCGAAACGGTGCGGCATTACACCCGCCTCAGCCGTCAGAATTATGCCATTGACCTGGGCTTCTTCCCGCTGGGCAGCTGCACCATGAAGCATAACCCGCGGCTCAACGAAAAAGTCGCGCGGATGGAGGGCTTTGCCGATGTCCACCCGCTGCAGCCCGTTGAAACGGTACAGGGCGCATTAGCGGTGATAAACGAGCTGGCGGTTTGGCTGATAAAACTGACCGGCATGCATGGCGTAGCTATGACACCGAAAGCTGGCGCGCACGGCGAATTGTGCGGTATCCTTGCTATCAAAGCAGCACTCGAAGCGCGTGGGGATCCGCGCAGCGTTATCCTCGTCCCCGAAAGCGCGCATGGCACCAACCCAGCCACGGCGGCCTTTGCCGGTTATGCGGTCGAGAATATCCCGGCAACGTCAGAAGGCCGTGTTGATTTGGCGGCACTGAAGGCGCGGCTGGGTCCCGATGTTGCGGGCGTGATGATTACCAATCCCAACACCTGCGGCCTGTTCGAGCGCGACATGAAAGCGATCTCAGATGCGGTCCATGCTGCTGGCGGCTATGTCTATTGCGACGGCGCGAACTTTAACGCCATTGTCGGCCGGGTGCGCCCGGGTGATCTCGGCATTGATGCCATGCATATCAACCTACATAAGACTTTCTCTACCCCGCATGGTGGTGGTGGTCCGGGTTCGGGGCCGGTCGTTTTGTCGGAAGCATTGGCACCTTTTGGTCCGTTACCTTTTACCGAGCGCCACGCAGACGGGCGCTATACGCTGGTCGAAGAGGAAACAGCCAGCGCGCGGCATCCGCACAGCTTCGGCCGCATGGTTGCCTTCCATGGCCAAATGGGCATGTTCACGCGCGCTTTGTCCTACATCCTGTCGCACGGTGCCGATGGTTTGCGTCAGGTTGCCGAAGACGCAGTGTTGAACGCCAATTATATCCTGCGCAGTCTTGAGGATGTGCTTGATGCGCCCTTTGCGCATAGTGGGCCATGTATGCATGAGGCGTTGTTCAGCGATAATGGCATGGCTGAGGGCTTTTCAACGCTCGACATCGCCAAGGGCCTGATTGACGAAGGCTATCACCCGATGACGGTCTATTTCCCGCTCGTCGTGCATGGCGCGATGTTGATCGAGCCGACCGAAACCGAGAGCAAGGCCACGCTTGACCAGTTTATTGGTGCGATGCGCTCGGTCGTGCAACGGGCGAAGGCAGGGGATCCGATGCTGAAATCCGCGCCACATCACGCGCCACGCCGTCGCCTGGATGAAACCCAAGCTGCGCGTAAACCCGTGCTCGTGTGGCGCGAACCTGAACAGGCAGTTGCGGCGGAATGACATCGCCGCAGCCTTTTGTGTTTGAACGCGGCCCCGAGGTAAAGCGGCACGCGCCAGCGACCGTGCGTAACCGTGATGTGATTGCGCAAGCACTTGCCAAACTGCTACCTGAATGCGGGCTTGTGCTGGAAATCGCGAGCGGCACGGGCGAACATGTGGTGCACTTTGCGAAGCTGTTCCCCGCATTGACATGGCAGCCGACCGACCCCGATCCGATAGCTGTGGCGTCGATTGAGGCGTGGCGTGCGGACGAGAATACGGTGAATGTCTTGCCTGCAATGTTGCTGGATGCCGCGTCCGATTGGCCCATGACGCATGCCAATGCGGTGCTGTGTATCAATATGGTGCATATCAGCCCCTGGGCGGCCACGGTCGGGTTGCTGCGTAATGCAGCGCGTACGCTTGGCCCGTCCGAACCGCTGTGCATCTATGGGCCATTCCGCCAGCGTGATGTTCCCCTTGCAGACAGCAATGCTGCATTTGATGCGTCATTGCGCCAGCAAAACCCCGAATGGGGCCTGCGTTCCGTCGAAAATCTCCAAGAAACTGCCGAAGAGAATGGCTTGCGCCTCGACCAGATCGTCGAAATGCCAGCGAACAACCTGCTGCTGATATTCCGCGCTTAGGTCCTGACCCTAGCCAGTCAAATCGGTCCGCTCGATTTTGGCGATGGGTGAGCGCTGACGGATACGTGTTCCGGTCACGTCATTTTCATATTGCGCGGTAAGCGAATAACGCTCGATGGCGTAAATTCCGGGCGTAGTACCCTCGCTGCTGGCCTTGAGCGGTGCATAAATGCGGGTTTTAATCGATTTTAGGACAACGTCAGTCCAATCGGTGCCACCTTCGTGGCGCAAGATTTCGGGTTCATCCACCTTGCCGTCTGCGCCAATCCAGAAACCAATATCGACCCAGCGCTTTTCAACGACTTGGGTGCCGATGCGGTTCAGGTCGCTGCCACCGGCCATTGCGCGGGCGGCCTGTGCCTCGTTCATTTCAATCGGCTTGGAATGCAACAGGACAGGACGTTCTGTGCCACCCATTGCCGCATAACGGGCAATCAGCTTGTCTGTGGTTTCGTTATTGCCGCCGTTGCGGTCCATGCGCGATTTCAGCACCTCAGCCACAATCTTGAATTCCTGTGCCCCGCCGGTGGGCTCTTTCAAGAACAGGTCAATCGCTTCGGTGGCGTCTTTGCGGCGAAATGCCGTTTTCTCGGTTTCTGCGCGCTGCACCCGCAAAGACAAGTCGCGCAGACGGGCAATCGCCGCAATCTGGGGAAGGCCCGCGGCCAGTGCGCGGCGTTCGATTTCCAGATATTTGTCGCTGGCTTCTTCCAGATAGCCAAGCTTCAAACGCGAATCCGCGACTTCAATTTCCGCGCCGAAGACACGAAAGTCATTCGGCTTAAGCGCGCCCTTCAAAGTGTCGCGCATATCGAGCACGGACAGCCGATAAATATCGGATTCGCCCAAATGTGCCGCCACATTGCCGTTTGCGCGCAGCAAATCGGAAACTTCGATCGGGAACTGCTCTTTATGTTTGCGATTGCGGCCAAGCGCGTTCGCTAAGGTCGCGCGCGCATCGCGATAGTCGCCTTCGACAAATTGGTTTTCGGCATGCGCCAACGTCGCTTTGATATCCTGATCAGGTGGGCATTTGCGCGCAAGGCACGCTTTCAGATCCGCCTCTGTATCCTTCAACGAACGCGCTGTGACAACGATTTCGCGTTTCGTGTCATTCTGCGCCGCAGCAGGCAAGCTGACCCCAGCCAGCAAAAGAACAGCAGTCAGTTGAAACGTTTTCGGCATGAGAGAATCCTCGCATTCTAAGGGGGAAGCCGAGACGTAATGAGTTTATTGACATGCGGCTATAATCTCTCGACAAAATACATCAGGGCCTCTGCCAAACGCGGCCCGATCTTGGGAGAGATGACATGGCGGTGGCCGATTTCGACATACTGACCTTTGACGGGTTTCTAACCCTTTGGGCACAGGATCGCCCCGATTGGCCGGCTTTATCGCAAGATGACCGCACGTTGACGTATGCCGGGCTCGAGGAACACACCGCAAAAATCGCGTCGATGCTGATGGCGCTGGGGCTTAAAAAAGGCGACCGCATTGCGTGGATTGGCAAAAACAGCGACCTGTATTTCTCGCTGTTTTACGGCGCGGCACGCGTTGGCATTGTCATGGTGCCGATTGGCTGGCGGCTCGCCCCCGCCGAATGGGCATATATTGCGAAAGACACCGGCGCGCGCGTTTTGTTCGCGGGGCAGGGGTTTGACGCGGGCGTTCATGCACTTGCCAAAGACGTTCCGGGTGTTGTGCATGTCATCGCAGAAGATGATGCGCGGCGGATGATCGATGCGACACCGCGTGCTGCATTTGAACCTGCTGGCGCCGATGATGCCGCGCTGCAGCTATATACTTCAGGCACTACGGGCAATCCCAAGGGCGCGGTGCTGTCGAACCGCAACCTGTTTGCCCTGCGCAAGCATTCTGCCGATTCCGAACATGCCTATACCAAATGGGATGATGATGAAGTCGTCCTGATCGCCATGCCCTGCGCGCATATTGGCGGGACGGGGCTTGGCATCATGGCGCTTGCGTCTGGCTTGCCGGGGTTGGTTCAGGCTGAATTTTCGCCCGATGCGGTTTTCGACGCGATTGAAAAGGGCGGCGCGACGCGGTTGTTCATTGTGCCTGCCGCCTTGCAAATGATGGTCAATCACCCGCGGTGCCGCTCAGTGGATTACAGCCGCCTGAAATATATCCTCTACGGTGCGGCGCCGATTCCGCTCGAGCTGCTGCGGCAATCCATGGATGTGTTCAACGCGCAGTTCATTCAAGTTTATGGCATGACCGAAACGACGGGTACCATCTGCATGTTGCCGCCCGAAGACCATGACCCCAATGGCAACAAGCGGATGCGCTCGGCCGGAAAGCCATTGCCCGGCGTTGATCTGCGCATTGTCGATGGCGCAGGCAATGACATGCCGGTCGGAGAGGTCGGTGAAGTGTGGACGCGGTCGTCGAACAATATGATCGGCTATTGGAATTTGCCCGACGCAACCAAAGGCACGGTCGCCGACGGCGGCTGGATTAAAACGGGCGATGCCGGATATCTGGATGAAGACGGTTATTTATATATTCACGACCGCGTCAAAGACATGATCATCACCGGTGGCGAAAATGTTTACCCTGCTGAGGTTGAGAGCGCGATTTACGGCCACCCCGATGTGCTGGAAGTCGCCGTCATTGGTGTACCCGACGCCATATGGGGTGAGGCGGTGAAAGCTGTCTGTGTGCCCAAACCCGGCACGCAGGTTGATGTTGAGAGCGTAATGAACTGGGCCCGCGAACGCATCGCCGGGTTCAAGGTACCGCGTTCGGTGGATGTCATCGAAGCCCTGCCGCGCAACGCATCGGGCAAGATTTTGCGCAAGGATTTACGCGCACCTTATTGGGCGGGATATGACCGGCAGGTAAATTAAGACCGTTGGCTTAGCGGCCAACGCTGACATAATTGAACCCGGCGGCCTGCGCTTCTTCCGGGCGATAGATGTTGCGCAGGTCGACCAGCACGTCGCCTGCCATCGCGGCATGGAGCTTTTTGAGGTCCAACGCGCGATAGGCG
>Ga0187844_10000356_pt1 | contig 35860 bp, 34 predicted proteins | sample SpaLakP09_SKY_50_FD_134517 | JGI IMG/M metagenome (GOLD analysis project Ga0187844, IMG submission 134517) | Oligotrophic lake water microbial communities from Sparkling Lake, Wisconsin, USA - SP09_SKY_50 | ecosystem: Environmental > Aquatic > Freshwater > Lake | place: USA: Sparkling Lake... | reverse complement strand
TGCTGCGCGCGCAGCAGTGCGCCGAACTGGGCCACGTCGGCAATGAGGCCGCCGAAACCAGCGCTGCCAAAGTCGCCCAGCTTGCCACCGGCGGTGCGCCCGTGTCCGCGATGGTCCACGGCGTGGACGATGAAGCCTGCGGCGTTCAAGGCCCGCGCAAAGCGGTCGTAGCGCTCGCCATGCTCGGCAAGGCCGTGGGAGATTTGCACGGCGCCCACAGGTTGGCCCGGGGTTTGGGCCCAGGTGTAGGTGGTGACCTGGGTGCCGTCTGCGTTGGACTGGAAGGAGGTGGTGGTGGTGCTCATCGTTTCATTCTGGCACGGGGTCTGGCCAGCACGCCACGATGAAATCGCCTTCTGCGCCTCACCCCGTTGCCTGCAGGCGCCCTGCCATGCCCTGCTGGCTGACCGCCTGCCTGCTGCGAAATTCGGTCGGCGTACACCCGGCCTCGCGCTTGAAGAACTTGGCGAAGTTCGCCAGGTCGCTGTAGCCCAGGCTCTCGGCAATGCGCGCCACCGGCCAGGTGGTGTGGGCCAGCAGGCGCTTGGCCTCCAGAACGATGCGGGCGGAGATGAAGGCCTTGGGCGTGACCCCGGCTGCTTCCAGCGATGCGCGTACCAGGCTTTTCTCGGAGCAGCCCAGCTGCTGCCCATACCGGGGCAGCTGGTGCCAGGCGGCAAAGTGCTTCTCCACCAGCAATTCAAACGCCTTGAACCTCTGCAGCGCGCGCCCCGGCGGTGCGGGCTGCGCGGACTGCTGCTCGTGCGCCATGCGCAGCCGCGTCAGCAAGGCATAGAGCTGGTAGCGCAACAGGGCGTGGGCATGCAGCGATGCGGCGTGGGTCTGCGTGTCCTGGTGCATCTGGGCAATCGCGTGGGCGACTACCGGTGCGCTGTCGCTGTCCAGCGCCCATGCGGTAGGCAGGCCGTCCAGCCCGTCCACCGGGGCCTGCGCCTGCGCAGTGGGGGCCGCTGCCCACAGAAACTCGGGGCGGAACAGCACCATCCACCCGTCCCAATCCTGGGTGTCTCCAAAGCTGTGGGCTTTGCCGGGCCGCAGGACCAGCACCGAGCCCGGGCCGCAGTGCACGTATTCGAAGTCCACCAGGTGGATGCTGGTTCCCTGCGTCACAAAGACCAGGGTTGGAAAGGCGTAGCGGTAGGTGGATGCCAGCGCCTCGTCGCCCACCCTTTGCCGCAGGTCCGATACGCGGAAAATTTCCAGGTCGAGCGGGTACAGCCCCTCGGGCTGGTAGCTCAGGTGCTGGATGTCGGGGTGGCGGGCTGCAGCGGGTTTGTGGTGGCGCGGAGTCATGGGTCGGCAACAGCGTGGCGCAGGGGTTTGTCCTGAAGTGACAGCAAATCGGCTGGTTTTCACCGCCTGCAGGGGCTTTGATTGTCCAACAATGACCTCACAGCGCCCCCAGGGGCGTTGCCCCAAAACCACCAAGGAATCCCCATGCACGCCATTGAAATCGCCAAGACCTACATCCAAGCCGCACAAACCGGCGACCAGGCCACCCTCGGCCGCGTTATCTCGCCAGACGTGGTCTGGCACCAGCCGGGCCACAACCAGTTCTCGGGCACGCACCGTGGCATGGCCGCCGTGGGCCAGATGCTCGGGCAGATGATGGCGGTGTCGAACGGGACGTTTGCGATCACCCGGGCCCACCACTACATGGCCAACGGCGACTGGGTGGCTGTGAGCATTGAGTTTGCAGGCGAGCGCGACGGCCTCACGCTCCAGCAGGCGGGGGTGGACCTGCTGCACATCGTGGATGGAAAGATCGCCGAGGTCCGCCTGTTCTCCAGCGATCCGGCACAGGAAGACGCGTTCTGGGGCCAGTGACAGCCCACGGCCTGCTCTTAACCGTGTGCCCTAACCACCGTCTGGGGCAGCGCACTCGGGTTTTCTTGAATAACATGCCGCCTACCGCGCATCTGTATTCAGATGTTAGCTATTCAATTTATAGCAAACCAGCTACCCACCAGATTGCACGCCCTGTGTGCACGCACCCGGCAACCCACCCGCCGCAGGTGCACACCCCGGCGTAGCAGCGCGGGTCGCCTGAGCCGCGCGGGCGGCCTGCACCGCATCGCGAATCGCCTGCACCACCACCTCGGGCTTCTCCAGGGGGATGCCGTGCCCGCTGTCCACCCACACCTGGGTGGAGCCGGGGTAGAGGTGGGCGAAATCGGCGCGTTTTCGTTGCACATCGTCGGCCAGCGCAGGCGAAGCACCCGGGGTGCGCAGCGCGCTGAGCACAAACATGGGCACAGCGGGGTCCACCGGCAGGCTGGCAACGCGTTGCCCGGTGGCATCCAGCGCTGCCAGCTCCTGTTTGACCACGTCAGAGGTGCCAAGGCGGAAGGCCACTTTGAGCCAGGTGGGCCACAGGTCGGGGTTGCCCGCGCCGCGCATCTGGTCGGGGTGGGTGGAGTCCACCAGCACCAGCGCCGCCACCTCGCCGGGGTATTGGCGCGCAAACAGCTGCATGTACAAGCCGCCCAGCGAGTGGCCCACCAGCACGTAGGGCGGCGGCAGCTTGCGGGCCTTGAGCAGCGCCCGCAGTTCCTCCACCACATGGGCGCCGTCGCGGGGCTCGGGCGATGCCTCGCTGTGGCCGTAGCCTGCGCGGTTGTAGGCCAGCGCGGTGGTCTGCTGCACGGTGTCGGGCCAGACCTTGGCCCACCAGTCCAGGTTTGCACCCAGCCCGTTCTCGAACACCACCACCGGCGCGCCCTGCCCGGCCAGGGCGTGTTCCACCGTGCGCCCGCCCGCCGTGTCGGTGACCACGCCCGGCACGGTGGCGCAGCCTGCCAGACACACGGACAACCACAAGCCCACCCACCGCCATCTTTTCATTTCGCTTTGACCATTCTGTTGAGTGACGCCGCCGCGCTTGCGGGTGCAAGCCAGGGCCTTTGAAAACCTGCCGGGGGCACGCCACGGGGGCGCATCGGCCGCATCAGACCGCATCACGCCGCCACAAACACGCCGTGCAGCCCCAGCGGCAGTGCATACGGCAGCGTGGCCTGCGCCACGGGGCCGTCGGCCAGTGCGTCGGCGGCAAAACACGACAGCAGGGTTTGCTTGCGGGCGTAGTCCAGCGCGGTGCCCAGCACCCAGCCGGGGCCGCGCGCGTCGGGCACCCAGACATGTTCTTCCACGATGGTGTGGGGGCCGTAGCGGTAGCGCTGCGACACCCCGGTCTCTACGTTGGTGGAGGCAATGGCGCCCCACAGCGGCAAGCCGCCCTGGGTGCCGGTGGCGTGGACGACCTGGCGGTGCCGCAGCCCCACCCGCCGGGGGTCGATGCACGGAAACTCTGCCTCCACGCCCAGGCTGGCCTGCGTGGCCTTGCCGGTGCGCAAGTCCAGGCGGGCCACCGTCAGCACCGGGCCTGCCGAGCCCGCGAGCCGGGCGCGCATCACCTCGCGCGTGTCGGTGAGGACGCTGGATGCATCGGCTGCGCGCGCGTAGTCGAGATGAATCACCGTGCCGCTGGCGGTGTGCTCCTCCCAGGCGTTGCCCAGGTGGAACAGGAAGCCCGCTGGCAGGTGGAACATCTGCTGCCGCTTCCAGTCCTGCTTGTTGACCACCAGCACACGCATGCCCAGCTCGGGGCGCCATTGGTGCGCGTCCAGCACACTCGCACCGGCCAGGCGGCGCTGCGCGTCGTACACCAGCGGGGGCAGCAGGAAGACGAGGTGCCCGGCCGTGACCGCAAAGTCGTGCACCATGGGCATGTGGCTGAGCGGGAACGCATCGGCGCGCCGCAGCGCTCCTGCTGGAGCGATCTCGTACAGCAACAACAGGCCGTGGTGGGCGTCCACGCCGAAGTTCCAGATCGTTCCATCGGGCTCCACCCGAGGGTGGGCCGAGAAGGGCACGCCCGCCAGGTCTGCGCGCCAGGTCTTGAGGCCCCGGGTCTCCAGCGTGCGGGGGTCCAGGCGCGTGGCCGAGCCGCCCTCCCACAGCGCCAGCACATCGTCGCCCACGGGCAGCATGCTGATGTTGGCGGTGTTCATGCTGTCAGGCGAGCTGGGTGGCTCGCGGCCCGGGAACACGGTGCCAAAGCCTTCGGTCAGCCTGCGGCCCGCCTGGACTTCGGCCTGCCGCTTGGCGGTGGCCACGTAGCGGCCCTGGTGGTGCACCGTGCTGCCTTCAATCACAAAACGGTGGGCCATGCCGTCGCCGTCAAACCAGTGCTGGTAGCGCTCCCCGCCCAGGTCGTGGCCCGCCGGGCCCACGCGGTACAGCGTGCCCGCCACGGCGTCCGGGAAGCGCCCGCGCACCGAGGCGGCGGTCAGCGGAATGTCTGCGGGCGCTGTGGCAAACGCAGGCTTCCACGGTGCCTGGGACGCTTCGAACTGGGCGTGCCAGCTGGCGGAAGGCGCTTGTGCATGCGCCGCAGGGGGAGCCAGGGACGCAAGCAAGGGGCCGCCGCCAGCGGCCATGAGCCGCAGCACCAGATCACGGCGATGGATGGACATGAAGACGCCTCCTGTGGGTTAGCGCAGGCGGATGGTGATGCTGTGGTCGGCATCCAGCGGCACGGCCGCCGCGTCGAAACCGGGCGGGCCCATGCGGCCCCGGGCGTCATTGGAGAAGCCATACCGCTCTGTGGGCAGGCCAAGCAGGTTGGTGTCCAGCTTGGCGTTGCCGTTTTCGTCGGCAAACGACTTGACCACGTAGCGCCCGGCGGGCAAGCCACTGAACACCAGTTGCGCGGCACCGTCGCGCAGTTCGATCTTTTGCGAGACCACGGCCTGGTTGCTGGCAAATGCATCGGCCGAGTCAAACACGGCCAGGTAGAGCGTGGCTGGCGCAGCGGGGCCGTCGGTCACGGCAACCCGCAGGTCCGCCGCGCTGGCCGCCAGGGGCAGCCAGGCCGCAGCAATTGTCAGGATGGTGTGGATCGACTTCATGGGGTTGCTCCGTGCAGCGTTGGGCAGGCCGCGCTTCAGCACCGTCCGGCCGCTTTCAGCAAGGCGTTGCACTCGGGGCCTGCACTGCGGCCACGGGCTGCAGGTGCAGGGGCTGCTGCGGGTGCAGGGCTGCTGCTGCCGCTTTTGCTGGCCACCATGGCGGTGCAGATGGCGTCGGAGTGCGGCGTCTGCCCAAAGCTCATGGCTTTCTGGAAGCCCGTGGCGCCGTACAGGTAGCAGCGGTAGGCCATGCCGTCCAGGGTGTTGACGGTGTAGTTGATGCGGCCACCGGTTTCCTCTTCGCGATCGGTAATGGAGAACTTACCCACGGACCGCCCGATGGCCTGCGCCGTGCGCTGCTCCAGGCCCCGCTGGTCGAGGGTGGACGCGCAGCCACTGAAAAGGGCCAATGCCGCAACGGCGGGGGCGGCCCACCAAAGCACAGGGCGTGTAGAAAACTTCATGGGGTTCCTTCGTGTCATCGGTTTCATCGAACAAAGCAGTTGTCTGCGGGAAGGTTTGCCACGCTCGCGGCCACGGCCGAAAGCGATGGCCTGCTGCTGGGAATCTCATCGCCCAGCAGGCACAGCCGGTGGGCGGACGGCAGGGCCCAGATGGCGCCAGCGCGCGTGCCCGTGACGGTGTGCAGCTCGCCCCAGCGGGCGGCCAGCGCCGGGTTGGCGTCAGACCGGGCAAAGCGCACCACCCCCAGCTTGCTCGGGCCCACCAGCTGGGAGGCGCCCGCACAGTCGTTGCCCGCAAAGACCAAAACGCCTTCGTAGTAGTCGAGCGTGGCTTGCCCGGTGGTGCGCGCCCGCAGCGTTTTTTTGAACGACTGCACACCCACCGTGATGCAGCCCTTCTGCACCCAGTCGCCCTCCAGCGCGCTGATGGCGGCCACCGGTGCCATGCCTCCTGAGCCGCCGCCCCATCCCCCATCGGACAAGGCCACATCGCTGTCACCACCGCTGCGCCCGCTGCAAGCCCCCAGAGGCAAGGTGAGCCCCAGGGCCAAGGTGATGAGGGCCGCAGGCACCACGGCTGCCCGGTGCAACCAAGGCAGCGAAGGAGGCAATGGGCACAACGCAGTCATACACGGCTCCTTGGTGAATGGGGCAAAAGGAAGGAGAAGGAAGAAAAAAACAGGCGCGCAGCAGCCCGCCACCGGCCCAGCCCTGCGGGCCCGGCCGTGGTCACGGTCTGTCTAGAAAGTGCGGGGGCTCAGCCCGGCTTGCGGGCCACGATGAAGACCCGGATGTCCTTGCCCCGGGTGCCGTGGCGTTCGACGCTGACAATCTCCAGCCCCTGCCGCACCAGGGCCACCTGCAGTTGCTGCGCGTCGAAACACAGCACCTGTGGCGCCTTGCCAATGGCCTGCATCAGGGGCAGCGCCAGGCGGGGGATGAGCGGGTTCATCTCGTTGATGCACGGAGTCTTGGAGATCAGCAAACCGCCGGGCCGCAGGGCCTGCACCAGCAGCTTGAGCGCATGGTCCAGGTCTTCCACCAGGTGCAGCATGCTGAAGGCCAGCACCACGTCGTAGGCACCTTGCCCCTGCCCCGGTGCGTCGGCATCGGCCAGCGCAAAGCCCAGCTGCGGCACGGGCTGGGCGGCCAGCCGCTCCCGGGCAATGGCAATCATCCCCGGCGCGACATCGGTGGCAAGCATGCGCCCCGTGAAAGGCGCCAGGCGCATGGCCGTACTGCCGGTGCCACAACCCACCTCCAGCACATCCGCTGCGGGAGGCAGCAGCGCCTGCACGCGCTGCAGCGTGGCCTCGTAGCCCGCCATGTCGGCAATCGGCTCGGCGGCGTATTTGGGCGCTATGCGGTCCCAAAAGCGGGCCTTGCGGGCAAAGGGAGCGGCACCCGCCTCGGCATGTGGCGTGGCATGGAGGGCCGGGGCAATGGAAGGCGTTGGCATGGGCGGGTGGGGCATCGGGCGTTGAGCGATACCGGAATGCTATCCATGCAAAACCCCGCGGGGAACGGCCTTTATTGCAGTGAACATATACATTTACGCATGAACAACCTCGACTGGAACCAGCTCAAGGCGTTTCTGGAGACCGCAGAAACCGGCTCGCTCTCGGCCGCCGCCCGCAAACTGGGCCTGACCCAGCCCACGCTGAGCCGCCAGGTGGCCGCCATCGAACAGCACATGGGCGTGACCCTGTTCGAGCGTGTGGGCAAGGCCATGGTGCTCACCCCCACCGGGCTCGACCTGCTGGAACACGCCCGCGCCATGGGCGCCGCCGCCGAGGCCCTGGGCCTGGCGGCCACGGGCCGGTCTGAGGCGGTGGGCGGTGTGGTGTCGGTGTCGGCCAGCGACGCCGTGGCGGCCTACCTGCTGCCGCCCATCGTGCAGCGGCTGCGCGCCCAGGAGCCGGGCATTGCCGTCGAAGTGATCTCGTCCAACGCGCTGAGCGACCTGCTGCGCCGCGAGGCCGACATTGCCATCCGCCATGTGAAGCCCGAGCAGCCTGACCTGATCGCCCGCCTGGTGCGCGAGGCCACCGCCCACTTCTATGCATCCGAAGGCTGGGTAAAGACCCACGGCCACCCGCGCACCGCGCAGGACGCGGCCCAAGTGCCGTTTGTGGGCTCGGACCGCGCGGGCCGGTATCTGGAGTACCTGCGCCAGTACGGCCTGCACCTGAGCGAAGACAACTTCAGCTGCTACAGCGACCACACCGTGGCCCACTGGGCGCTGGTGTGCCAAGGCATGGGCATCGGGGCCATGATGGACAACATCGCACGCCACACCCCGGGCGTCGTCCGCGTGCTGGATGATTTGCCGCCGGTGCATTTTCCGATCTGGCTGGTGTCGCACCGCGAGCTGCGCACCTCACGGCGGATACGGGTGGTGTTTGAGGCGCTGGCGGAAGGCTTGTCCAACGGTGCGTCGTTGGACAAACGCTGAGCGCGGCACGGGCCAAGGCTCAGCGGTCGGTGGCTATGTGTGCCCCTCACTCGCAACCGCTCCTGCGGCGGCCCGACCCGCATCCACCTGGTGCGGCGCCCGTGAGCGCACCTGATACCCCGCCGACAGCAGATGCACATCCCAGCGCTGCTGCACCGCGCCCCAGATGCCCTTGGGCAGGAACAGCGCGAACAGCATGGCAATGGCGCCCAGGCCGATGAGGTACAGCACGCCCTGCCCGCCCCACACGGTCTCCACCGCAAAGAAAAGCAGCGCGCCGAGGATGGGGCCTTCCATGGTGCCTATCCCCCCCACCAACACCATGAAGATCATGTAGGCCGTCCACTGCACGCTGAAATAGGTCTTGGGCTGAAAGCTGATGGACGTGGCCAGCCACAGCCCCCCGGCCAGGGCGCAGCCGAACGCGGACAGCACAAACACCAGCCGCTTGATGGCGACCACGCGCACCCCCAGGGAGATGGCGGCGGTCTCGTTGTCGCGGATGGCCTGCGCGGCCGTGCCCACCTTGCTGCGAAGAAGCAGGAAGACCACCCAGCACAGCCCCGCCATGGCAGCCAGCGCGGCCCAATAGGTATAGGCGCGCCGGTCGTCGGCCGCGTACTGCTGCAGCGCAATCATCGAGGTGCCGGTCTCGCCCTGCACCAGGCTGTCCAGGTTCACGCACAGGTGGGCCAGCGCGGCCACCACCCACATGCCGATCGCGAATTCGCCGCCCTGCAGCCGCAGCATGAACACCGCCAGCGGCACTGCCACTGCAGCCACCAGCACGGCCCCCACCAGCAGCGCTGGGTACGGCCCCAGGCCCGCATCGGCCAGCCGCACCATGGCGTAGGCGCCGAGGCCAAAGAACGCCTGGTGGCCGATGGACACCAGCCCGGCATAGCCCGCCAGCGCGTTCCACATCACGGCCAGGATCACGTAGATGAACAGCGTGGTGAGCCGGTCCACGGCGCCCGCCTGCAGCCACAACGGCCCCTGGCAAAGCACGGCGAGCAGCAGCACGGTGGCGCTGGCGAATGTGATGGACGCGCGCGTCCAGCGTTCGATGACCCAGGGGGATGCAGCCGTGGGGGCGAGAGGTACAGAGGTGATGGGAGCAGTCATGGCGCAGCCCTGCGGTGGGTGGAGAAGAACCTGCGCAGCGCACCGCTCGCATAGAGCCGTGCCAGCAGGATGACCAGAAAGGTGGCGTGCCCGGCGATCAGAAAGCCCTGGGGATGCACCTGCGCCCCCAGGTTCTGCGCCACGCCCAGCACCACGCCGCCCAGCAAGGTGCCCCACAGCGATCCTGCGCCGCCGATGATCACGGCCTCGAACGCAAAGATCAGCTGCTGCGGGCCCGAGAACGGATCGAACGTGGCGCGCAGCGCCAGCGACGCCCCGGCCAGCGTCACAGTGACCATGGTGATCGCCGAGGCCGCCGCAAACACCGTGCCGGTGCGCACGCCCACCAGCCGCGCGGTGTCGGCGTCTTCCGACGCTGCGCGGATCTGCCGCCCGAGCGCGGTGTGCGCCAGCAAGGCGTGCAGCCCGCCCAGCAGCAGCACCGCCAGCACCAGCACCAGCGTGGGCAGTTGCCCCACGTACAGGCCGCCGGGCAGCTCCCAGCTGTCATACGCCAGCGTGCCGATGGAGGTGGCCAGCGACCGCGTGTCGGCACCAAAGTGCTGGAACAGCACGTTGTCGATCACGCTGGCCAGGCCAAACGTGGCCAGCAGGGGCACCAGCGCACCCAGGCGCGCGCTGCGCTCCAGCACCAGCGTGTGCAGCAGCCAGCCCAGCAGCGCCATGGCAGGCACCACGGCCAGCAGGGCCAGCAGCGGGTGCCAGCCCATCGGCTCGGCCAGCACCCACAGCAGGTAGGCGGCCACCACGGTCAGGCTGCCGTGGGCCAGGTTGATGATGCGCATCACTCCGAACATGAACGACAGCCCGCAGGCCAGCAAGGCGTAGTAACCGCCGAGCAATACGCCCTGGATGATCTGGTTGAGAAGGTTCATGCGGCCTCCTTGTAGGCATGGTGGGCGTTGCGGACGTCATCGGCGGCCTCGGGCCGCTGCGCGCCAAAGTAAAACGCGGTGATCTGCGCACGGGTGAGCTGGTCGGCGGGCGCATCGGCCACCACGCTGCCTTCCAGCATGCACACGATGCGGCTGGCCACGGCCTGCACGCGCTGCAGGTCTTGCTCCACCAGCACCAGCGTGGTGCCCTGGCCCATCACACCGCGCAGCGCGTCGTACACGCCCTGCACAGCCAGGGGCGACAGGCCCAGCGACACCTCGTCAAGCAACAGCACGCGCGGGTTGGTCATGAGCGCGCGGCCAATGGCCACGGCCTGTTGTTGCCCGCCCGACAGCTCGCCTGCTTTGGCATTGAGCTTGGGGGCCAGCTGCGGGAAGGCGTCCAGCACGGTGTCAAAGCTCCACTGCCCGCGCCGCCCGGCCGCGCGCGCCACCAGCAGGTTCTCGCGCACCGTCATGCCCGCAAACAGGCGCCGCCCCTCAGGCACCAGGGCCAGGCCCTCGGCCACACGCTCGTTAGCAGGCATGCGCGTAATGTCTACGCCATCCCACCGCACCGTGCCGCTGCTGGCACGGTGGGCACCGGCCAGCGTGCGCAGCAGTGTGGTCTTGCCCGCACCGTTGGCCCCCACCAGGGCCAGGATGTCGCCCTGGCGCACCTGCAGCGACACATTGCGCACGGCAGGCAACTGCCCGTGGTGGGCGTTCAGCGCATCAATGCTCAACAACACACTCATGCCGCAACCCCGCCCAGATAGGCCTCAACCACCGTCGCATCGTTCAACACGGCCTGCGGGTCGCCGCTGGCAATGATCCGCCCGCCATCCATGCAAACCAGGCGCGTGGCCACCTGCAGCAGCACATGCACCAGGTGCTCGATCCAGACGATGGCAATGCCCCGGCTGCGGATGGTGCGCACCAGGTCCACCAGCTCGCTGGCCTCGGCATCAGTCAGGCCGCCGCCGATCTCGTCGAGCAGCAGCACCTGGGGACCGGTGGCCAGCGCCCGCACCAGCTCCAGCCGCTTGCGGCCCAGCAGGCCCAGCGTCTCTGCACGGCGGTTGGCCAGCGCCTCCATGCCACACAGGCGCAGGCACTCCATGGCGCGGTCGCCCGCATCGCGGGCGTGCAGGCCTGCGCCGTGCGTGGCGCCGGTGAGCACGTTTTCAAACACCGTCATGCCCAGAAACGGCCGGGGCACCTGGTGGGTGCGCGCAATACCTGCGCGGCAGCGGTCGGCCGCACTCTGGCCGCTCACATCCACCCCCTGGAACCAGACGGCGCCCTGGCTGGGCGCATAGGCCCCGGCCAGCACGTTCAGCAGCGTGGTCTTGCCCGCACCATTGGGCCCGACAATGCCCACGGCCTCGTCACTGCCCACTGAAAAATCGAGCTGATCCAGCACTTTGAGCGCACCAAATCGCATGTCGATGCCCAGCGCCTGCAGTAGTAACGGCTGCTGCTGTGGCCCGCCCGCTGGCGGGCTCCAAAGGGGTTGTGGAAGTCGCATGGAGATCAGCTGTAGGACTTGAGCGCCGCCGCCACGGGGATGTTGCGGTCGGTGGCGTTCTCGGTGATGAGGATGTCGAGCTTGAACTTGCTGCCCGCTGCGGGCTTGACCCACTGCGCGCCCACCACCGGTGTCACCGACACGTTGGGCACAGGCCCCTTGGCAAAGTCCACCGGACCTTGCATGGTGGTGGCCTTGAGCGTGCTGATGGCTTTGGCCAGCGCCGCCTTGTCGCGCGGGTTGGTGCTGGCTTTGAGCGCCTCGGTGCCTGCATCGAACAGCGACATGGTGGAGCCCAGCATCTGCGTCCACTGTTTGCCGGTGCTGGCCTCGTAGGCATCGGCCAGCTGCACGCCCGTCAGGCCGGTCAGCGCTGACGCGTAGGGAAAGCTCTTGTGCCAGAAGCATCCAGCGCCTAGGTTCAGCGCCAGCGGGCCCAGGGCCTCCACCTGCGAGGGCACAAGGCCCGTCTTCGCGATCTGCGCAATCTTCACCATGCGCGTGTAGCCCTGCTGCGCCGCCTGCCGCCAGAAGGTGGCGAAGTCTGGCGGAATGGGGAAGGTGTTGAAGATCTCGCAGCGCTCGGCCTTGAACTTGGCGATCTGTGCGGAGTAGTCGGTGGTGCCGTTCTCATACGGCCCGGCGTCCACCACGGTGAAGCCCGCCTTGGCCAGCTCAGGCGCCAGCGTGGCGCGAATCGCGTTGCCGTCGGCATCGTTGGGGTACAGCACGCCAATCTTCTTGTTGGTGGGCAGCGCAGAAAACTGCGAGGTGTACGACGTGGTGAAGCTGCCGCCGCCAAACGAGAAGTGGTACGTCCACTTGAAGGGCGATGGCGCGCCGGGCTTGGCGCCCCGGCCAAAGTACCAGGCCTCCCACGGCATCACGGTGGACAGGCAGGGCACGCCCGCCGCCTCACACGCATCCGACACCGGGTTCACCGTTTCGGGCGTGGTGGTGGTCAGCATGAGGTCGATCTTGTCGCTGTTGATCAAGGCCTTGGCCAGCTGGCTCGCGCGGGCCGGGTCGGACTGCGTGTCGCGGTCCAGGATCTCCACCGCGTACTTCACGCCGCCAATGGTCAGGCCTGCAGCCAGCGTCTTGCGCACCTGGGCCAGGATGAAGGTGTCGGTTTCGCCCAGCGCGCCCAGCGGGCCGGTGCGGGGGCTGATGAAGCCGACCTTGAGCACGGGCGCGGCGCCTGCGGCCTGGGCCCACAGCGGGCCGGCACCCAGCGCCAGGCCACCAGCGCCTGCAGCAGCGATCAGCCCACGGCGCGAGATGGTGGGGGATGCGGCCTGCTCAACTTCTGCAGCGGCCACGGTGGATTCAGGGTTGTTGGTTGTCATGAAAAATGTCTCCAGAGATTCGTTGCGGGGGTCAGAAAGGGATCGTGGTCTTGAGCCAGAACTGCGAGCCCTGCGCACGGTTGCGTGCGCCAAACTCCTTCTCGACCTTGGCGGTGATGAGCCAGCCCTTGCCGTTGGCGTAGCGCACCGAGGGGCCGATGGACTGGCTGCGGCCACGCGAGCCCGCCAGCGCCACACCGCCCACCTTGTCGTCGCTCCACTGCCGGTACACATAGCCGCCCACACCCACTACCCAGCCATTGCCCAGGCCCCAGCCTGCGGCGTAGTCCACGATGAGTTCACGGCCCGAGCGGTAGTTGGTGTCGCTGTTGGTGCGGTTGAAGTTGAGGGTGGCCTTCACGTCGCCGTTGAAGCCGCTGGGGTCCATCCAGGTCAGCACGCCCAGGGGTTGCAGCGACAGGTAGTTGCGGCCAATGTTGGCCTGGCGTGTGCGGTCATACGCACCTGTGGGCAGCACGGCATCGAGCCCCACCACGCTGTGCAGCTGCGGGGAGTGGTGCCAGGCCACCGAGCCCCCCACCGTCACATCGCCCAGTCCGGTGCGCGAATCGCTCGCGCCCCCTGCTCGCACCGACAGATCCACCAGCGGGAAGATGGCGTGGGCCGCCACATGGCCACCCAGCGCCTGCTGGGGCGTGATCCAGATCAGGCGCGTGGCAGCGGCGGCGGCCCGCACCTTGAAACCGGGGATGGGCACGGCGTTTCCCTGGCCATCGTTCACGCGGCTGGTGGTGTAGTAGTTGACGTACTCCAGCACATACAGCCCGGGCGGCGGCGCAGCGCCTGCCACGAAGTTCTCAGTGCCCAGCGGGTAGGTGGAGCCCCCGCCCTCGGTGGCGAACGCCGCTGCACCCAGCGTGCTGGCCAGGGCCAGCGCGGCGAGGCGGCTTGTCTTGGGGGGCGATGCTTTCAGTCTCTCCAGTGTTTTCATGTCGTTTGTCTCCTCGTTGTTATGTCGATCGGTTTTCTGTGGCTCCGCGCAGGGCATGGCTGGGTGGCGCGCAGGCTCGCGCCCCGGCCTGTGCCGGTGGGGCGCGGCCGATGCGTCGGCCCTTGGGGTGGTTGGGGCTGGAGGACGCCGCTGCGCTATGCAGCAGCCGCCACCGCCGTGCGCTGGTGCGCGGCAATGAACCGGCCCGCCTGCTCCAGCGAGGCCAGCGCTTCATCCAACGCGGGCGCAAACAGCTGCCAGCAATGCACCATGCCGTCCCACACGGTGCAGTCCGCTTGCACGCCCGCCGCCTTCAAGCGGGCGGCCATGGTCACGGCGTCGTCGCGCAGGCGTTCCCAGCCGCCCACTTGCAGTTGCACAGGGGGCAACCCTTGCAGATCGGCGCTGTAGAACGGCGTGACTGTGGGTGAACGCACATCGCCACCGGGCACGTACATGGCGTTGAAAAAGCCCATGAGCTCGCGCGTGATGAACGGGTCGTCCACCGTGTGGTGGGACGCACCTTCGGACGCCAGGTCCAGCGCGGGCGACAAGGCCACAATGGCCGCAGGCAGGGGCAGGCCCTGGTTGCTGGCACGCACCGCCGTGGACAAGGCCAGGTTACCGCCCGCCGAGTCACCCATCAGCGCGATGGCCGAAGCGGCATAGCCATTGGCCAGCGCCCACTGGTAGGCCGCCAGCGCATCGTCGTGCGCGGCGGGGGCCGGGTGCTCTGGTGCCAGCCGGTAGTCCACGTTCAGCACCTGTGCGCCGCTGAACTGCGCGAGGTACGAGCACAGCGCCCGGTGCGATGTGAGCGAGCCGAACACAAAGCCACCCGCGTGGTAGTAGATGACCAGCCTGCGGGGGTCCGCTTGCGGCGTGCTCAGCAGCTCCGCAGCCATGGTGCCGCCCGCCCCGTTGGGGATGCGCAGCGTCTGGATGGGAAGCCCCTGGGCCAGGGGCATTCGCGAGTTGCTGGCGTCAAACCACGCGCGCAGCTGCGCAGGAGTGGGCTGGGCTGGCGGTGGGTTTTGCGCGGCCATCTGCAAGATAGCCTCAAGCTGTTGTGCGGACATGTGTGGCCCCTTCGCTCAGAGGTAGGTGGAGGCGAGCCCGCCATCCACCGGCAAGTTGATGCCACTCACCCAGCGTGCCGCGTCGCTGCACAGGAAGGCGATCACCGGCGCCACTTCGTCGCTGAAGGCTGGGCGCTTCATGCGGTGGGCATCCTTCTCTACGCGCTCCTGGCCCAGCATCTGCACAAAGTCGCCCAGGATGGGCGTGAACACCGGGCCGGGGGCCACGCAGTTCATGCGCACACCGCGCTCCATGAAGATCTTTTGCGACTGGGTGTACGTCCACACGATCAGCGCTTCCTTGAAGTACTGGTAGCAGGTCTCCTGCGGCACCGGGTGCGCGGCCAGCCACTTGGCGCCTGCTTCAAAGCTGGTGGTGGCGCCCAGTGCGCGGTGCAGCTCCAGGCGCTGCGGCCACTCTGCCCCCAGGATGGAGGCAATGTTGACGATGGAACCACCCTCGCCCATGCGCTCCAGCACGCGGTGTGTGAAGTGCCGCAGGCCCAGGTAGTTGACGCGGCCGACCAGCTCGGCGCGCGATGTGCCCGGCACGCCCGCAATGTTGGCCAGCGCATCCACCTTGGCAGGCAGTTGCGCCACGGCATCGTTGATGGCGGCCGGGTCGCCCAAATCCACCTGCACAAAGCCGTCGAGCGTGAGCGTGGGCGCATTGCGGTCCACACCGATCACGCGGGCGCCCTGCTGGCGGGCAAGCTTGGCAAAGTCTGCGCCGATGCCGGAGCAGCAGCCGGTGACGACGATGGTTTTGTTGTGAAGGGTCATGAAAGTTGTCTCCTGATTTTTGTGGGGGGCACAAGCCCTCGGAGCGGCCCAACCGCACCGAGGGCTTGCGATGTCAGAACGGGAATGCAGGTGGCGCGTCCTTCACGGTGATCCACTGCCACTGCGTGTATTCATCAATGTCGGCAGGCCCGCCCACGCTGCCCCCGTTGCCACCCACGCCAGGGCCCCCAAAGGGGTTGGTGCACTCGTCGTTCACCGTCTGGTCGTTGATGTGGACCATGCCTGCGCGTAGGCGCTGGCCGATGGCCATGGCGCGACCCACGCTAGGGCTGATGACGGCGGCAGCCAGGCCGCCCTGGCTGGTGTTGGCCAGTTGCACGGCCTCGTCATCGGTGCGGAAGGTGACGAGGTTGGCCACCGGGCCAAAAGGCTCTTCGTCAAACGAACGGATGCCGGGCTTGACGCCCGAGAGCACCGTGGGCTTGTAGCCAAGGCCTTCGTAGGTGCCACCCGCTTCGAGCTTGGCACCCTGGGCCACGCTGTCTTTGATGAGCTTGTCGAAGCGTTGCAGCTGTTTGGCGTCGATCATCGGCCCCAGGGCCACCTGGCCGCTGGCGCCGTCGCCCACGGGCAGGTGGGTGGCCTTGCCCACCATGCGCTGCAGGATGCCTTCAGCAATCGACTCGTGCACCAGGATGCGGTTCGATGCCATGCAGATCTGCCCCTGGTGGAACCACGCGCCAAACGCGGCGGCGCTGGCGGCGGCGTCCAGGTCGGCGTCTTCCAGAATGATGAGGTTGTTGGCCCCGCCCAGCTCCAGCGACACCTTCTTCAGGTGCTGCCCCGCCAGCGCGCCAATGCGGCGGCCCACCGTGGGCGAGCCGGTGAAGGCGATCATGGGCACGCGCTCGTCCACCACCAGCGCCTCGCCCGCCTCGGCATCGCCGGGCACCACCTGCAGCAGGCCCTTGGGCAGGCCCCCTTCTTCAAACACGCGGGCCATGATGAAGCCACCGCTCACTGGCGTGCGCGTGTCGGGCTTGAGCACCACCGCATTGCCCAGCGCCAGCGCCGGGGCCACCGAGCGCAAGCCAAGGATAAGCGGGAAGTTGAATGGCGAGATCACGCCCACCACGCCGTGCGGCACGCGCCGCGCGATGGACAGGCGGCCGGGCGTGCTGGGCAGCACCTGGCCCTGCGCCTGCATGGGCAGGGCTGCGGCCAGATGGCACAGCGTGATGGCCTCGCGCACCTCGTGCTGGCCCTTGGGCACGATGCCGCCGGTTTCGCGGGCCACCGTCATGGCCAACTCGTCAAAGTGCTGCTCAAAAATGCTGGCTGCGCGGTGGAACACCGCCGCACGCTCGCGTGGCCCCGTGGCAGCCCACGCAGCCTGCGCTTGCTGCGCCCGGCCAATGGCGGCCTGCATGTCGGCCGCACTGGCAATGCCCACGCGGCTGAGCACCTGGCCCGTGGCGGGCTCGACCGCGTCACGCGCCGTGCTCAGCGCGGTAGCCCATGCACCATCAAAGGCCTTGCCCGCCCACAGGCGGTTGTCCAGCAGGCCTGGTTTTTCTGAAACACCCATTGCATTGCTCCTTGGTTGAAATCAAAACCCACCGCATGGCTGCAGCGGCGTGGTCTGAAATTGCAACGGGCGTACCAGCCCCGCCTGCCACCAAGCACCAAAACGCATGAAACACGGGCTTTTTGAGAGGGAGCGCTACGGACTTTCCCTAGGCCAAAACATGGCTGGCACGGGCGACTTTTTGCCACCAAATAGTTACCATTCATAAACAAATAGCACTGCAAAGATTGATCAAATGATCACTTTTTGATCACTTTCTGATCCACAACCGGAGAACCCCATGCCGAAGCGCCGCGTCTCTCTGGCCGACCTGCACCGCACCGCCGTGGGCCAAGGCCAGGTCTTGCTGGGCACCGTGCCTGCAGAAGCCCCTCGCGCCCTGGGCGGGTTTGACACCCATGGCATCAGCCAGCACACCCACCCCACGGTGGCCGACATCAGCGAATGCCTGTTCTTCTCGCCCGGCGACGGGCGCATCTGGCTGCAAGACCAGCGCATGATCCTGCTGCACTCCGAGGCCCTGGGCTCGCTGCGGCGCGAGCTGATCGACAGCATTGGCCTGGACAAGGCACGCGGCCTGCTGACCCGCGCGGGCTATGTGAGCGGCGCGCGCGACGCCCGCCTGGTGCGCCAGCAATGGCCCGACGCCGAACCCACCGCCGCCGCCATGGCCGGCACGCGCCTGCACGCGCTGGAGGGCGTGGTGCAGGTGGAAGTGGTGCACGCCCGGTACAACGCCGAGCTGGGCGAGTACGACGGCGAGTTCATCTGGCACAACTCCAGCGAAGACGACGAGCACATCGCCGCCTATGGCGTGGGCGGATCGCCCGCGTGCTGGATGCAGGTGGGCTATGCCACGGGCTACGTCAGCACCCTGTTTGGCCGCATGATCGTCTTCCGTGAGGTGGAGTGCCGATCCTCCGGCGCCGCGCACTGCCGCGTGGTGGGCAAATCGGCCGAACTGTGGGACGACCCCGAGCAAGACCTGTTCTACCTGAACGCCCAGGACTTTGTGGGCACCCCGCCCGCAACGCTGCCCACCTCAATGCCAGCCGGGGCGCAGGGCAAGGGCCGCACCACCTACCTGGGCGTACCGCCGGGCAAGGCGGCGGCATCCGGCAACGCAGGCACCGCCGCCGACCCCACGGCAAACGCCACCATGGTCGGCGCCTCATCCGCCTTCAACGCCGCCTGCCACATGCTGCAGCGCGTGGCCCCCACCGCCGCCACCGTGCTGTTCACCGGCGAATCGGGCGTGGGCAAGGAGATGTTTGCCAGCATGCTCCACCGCATCAGCCCGCGCAGCAGCCAGCCCTTTGTGGCCATCAACTGCGCGGCCATCCCCGAGACGCTGGTGGAGAGCGAACTCTTCGGCGTGGAGCGCGGCGCCTACACCGGCGCAGGCACATCGCGCCCCGGCCGGTTTGAGCGCGCACACGGCGGCACCCTCTTCCTCGACGAAATCGGCACCCTCAGCCTGGTAGCCCAGGGCAAGCTGCTGCGCGCCCTGCAAGAAGGCGAGGTAGAGCGCGTGGGCGGCACCCGCACCGTGCGCGTAGACGTGCGCCTGGTGGCCGCCACCAACGTGGACCTGCGCCAGGCCGTGCGCGAGGGCACCTTTCGCGAAGACTTGTTCTACCGCCTCAACGTCTTCCCCATCCACCTGCCCCCGCTGCGCGACCGGCGCGACGACATCCCCCTGCTGATGAGCCACTTCCTGGCCCACTACCAGCGCAAGCACCAGCGCCAGGTGCCCGGCTTTAGCCAAGCCGCCGTGAAGGCGATGTTTCACTACCCCTTCCCCGGCAACATCCGCGAGCTGCAGAACCTGATTGAACGAGCTGTGATCTTGGCGACGGATGGGGAGCCGATTGAACCGCACCATTTGTTTGCAGGGGGTGAGCAAAGCGGCGGCGGGGTGATGTCGCTGCACTTGCAGGGGAACAGTGGAGGCACGCTGCATGCGCAGGGGGTGGCGGGTGCGGGGGCTACGGTGCAAACCCCGCCAGCGGCTGCAGCAGCGAGTGCGCGGGGCGGTGCGGGGCTAACGCCTGCCGCTGCGCCGGTGGTGGCACCGCTGCACCAGGCGGAGGAGCAAATGCTGCGGCAGGCATTGCAGAGCGCGGGGGGGAATGTGGCGCTGGCGGCGCGGTTGTTGGGGATTAGCCGGGCTACGATGGCTTATCGGGTGAGGAAGTTTGGAATTAAAATTTCAACGCATTAAAAATCAGCCTCAATCATTGAGTCGCGCTCAAAAAATACCAATCCGGAGAAATTGGCCACTAACCAACTCAATCCAGCACAGTAAAGAACAAAATAATTACACAAACAATTATCCACACTCTCAACGCAACGGAAATTAAATCAGGAAATATCATTCCAAGGATCAACAAGTGAATCAATTTCAAATAACCCCTGCAGTCGATGCAACTCAAGAATTCATTGAAATCGCCAACGATTTTTCAAACCCCTTAGATCTAGTGCGAGAGGCAATAAGTAACAGCTACGACGCCCGCGCAACCAAGATACAGATAGCCTTTGATGTCATCAAGCAATATGGCGAATCGGTATTGAGAATCGCGATATCCGACAATGGATCAGGAATGAACTCCCATCAACTGCAAAATTTCTTCGACCTCGGAAACTCCACGCGCCGGGGCGATTCAACCACGATTGGAGAAAAAGGCCACGGCACCAAAGTCTACTTCAATAGTGCGAAAATAGAAGTAGAAACCTCCTCAAATGCGCAGGGATTCCATGCAATTATGGATGAGCCCTTCAAAAAACTACATAATCGGCAAATACCGATTGCCGACGTAATCCCTCGAAACGACATTCCAGACGGAACCAAAATAACAATTCTTGGCTACAACAACAACCGAAGAGATAGATTCACCCACAAAATTCTCAAAGACTATATTCTTTGGTTTACAAAACATGGGGCAATCGAAAATCAATTCAGACAAAATGACACACCCGTAGAGCTTCGACTCAAAGGATTGGGTCAAGATTTTCTTGAGAATTTAACGCAAGGTCACACATTCCCAAACGACAGTCCTCACATCAACAAGCTCTTCGAACAACATCTAGTTAAAGCCCCGGACTACTACGTTAAAAAAATCTTGAGAACAGGGTCCTTAAAAAATCGGCCAGAGATAAAATTTGAAGCAATATTCTGCATAGAAGGCAAGTATGCAAAATACTCATACAATGAAATGCTCAGGAGGCCTGGATACTCACCACCAGAGGGGGCTTACACCATACAAGAGCGATACGGATTATGGATTTGCAAAGATTACATACCCATTCAACGCAAGAATGAATGGATTACATTTAAGGGATCAGAGTACACAAAATTTCATGCATTTATAAACTGTCAAGACTTGCGACTTACAGCAAATCGCGGATCTATAGATAACACCCCTTCTGAGATACTCCAAGATTTACAACAAGAAACTTTGAGGATCTATGACGAGATCATCAAAAGTGATGAGTGGACCTCAATGGAATGGCTCGAAGATGAGGCTCAGGCTTATCAAACCACGGAAAAGGAAAAGAAAAACTTCGAGTGGCGTATAAAAAAAGTAAATCGCTCAAATGTCTGCACATTCAACGGCCTAACTCTTGTAGAGCCAGAGCGTGAAAGCGGAGTGTTTTCGATCGCACTTTTGCTTTCAACTCAAATTCCGGACTTATTCCCATTTCAAATTCTCGACTACGACACCCACGAAGGAATTGACGTAATTGCAAAAGGCAACAAATCAACTCCAATCACTAGCGCAAAATTGTTTTACGTCGAATTTAAACAAACATTAACAGGGAATTTCAACCACTCTTTTGAAAATTTGCACAGCGTCGTATGTTGGGACACAGACATAAAGCATGATGATTATGTGAAAGATATTAATAGCGAAGAGCGAAAAATGCAAATAATCCAACCCGACAATGGAGATTACACAAGACATTTTCTCGACAATCCCAAAAAGGCTCATAAAATAGAAGTTTTTTGTTTAAAAAAATATCTGAAAGAAAAATTGAATATTGAATTTTCGCCAAGAACTTCTCATTCAATTTTTTAGCTTGAAGGCGTGCTACCGCGGGGGGGCTGCAAAAGACTGCCCTTACCCGCTAGCGCCTTGTGGGCATGCACAAGCAATATCAAAACGATAGCAAACAGTCCTACGCACCGGCAGCCCAACCAGCACCCGCAACATATTTCATGCGGCATCCGCCGCCGGGCGGCCAATTTCCGCACAGTTAAACGGTGGCGACAACGCCGAGTTGGCGGAGTCCTGCACGGCCTGCGGGTGGGTGCACAGCGGTCTTGGTCAAGCGCTGGGGTCAGATCTTGCGTTTTGCCCGCCGCACCCACTAGCGTCAAAAACACCTGAGACCAAATCGGCCGCTAGCGCTTAATAGACGGGCGCATGCAGTATCAAAACCATAGCAAAACGCCTTTCATGCAACGGTGCAGCTACCAAGGCAGCTTGTCCCCGCTGTACGCATAAAACCCGCCCGTTTCTTCCACCGGCAACCCATCCAGCACCCGCAACATGTCCCCCGCCGCATCAGCAGCCGGGCGGCCAATTTCTGCGCCGTTGAACGGGGCTGACAAGGCTGAATTTACGGTGCCTGGGTGCAGCGCCACCAGCAGGGCCTGGGGGTGGGTGCGGGCCACTTCGATGGATGCGGTTTTGACCAGCATGTTGAGCGCGGCCTTGCTGGCGCGGTAGCTGTACCAGCCGCCCAGGCGGTTGTCGCCAATGCTGCCCACCTTGGCCGAGAGCACGGCCAGCAGGCCGCGCCCCTGCTTGGGCAGCAGCGGTGCAAAGTGCGCCAGCACGAGAGCGGGGCCGAAGGTATTGGTGCGGAAGGTGGCTTCCATCTGCGCGTAGTTCAACTGGACCAGGCGCTTTTCGGGCAGGCCGTTTGGGCCGTGCAGCATGCCTGCAGCGTGGATGATGCAGTGCCACGGGCCCTGGGCCTTGAGCTGCTGGGCGGCTGCGGCAATGGTGGGTTCGTCGTCCAGATCGACCGCCGGGAGAGTGTGGCGGCCCAGGCCCACGGCCAGGGCGCAACGCGGATCGGCCTGCAGGTGGGCAAGGAAGGCGCTGCCGATGGCGCCGGTGGAGCCGATGACGAGGGCGCGGTAGCCATCAGGCAGCGATTGCAGGGATTGCAGGGATGGGGTGGACATGGTCGAAACCTCTGGGTCGGCGTTGATCTGCAAACCGCCACCGTTCGGGCTGAGCTGGTCGAAGCCGGGGCGCGGGGGTGGCCTTCGACAGGCTCAGGCTGAACGGGTGGGGGGTGACGGTGCGGCCCTTCGGCTGGCTCAGGCTGAACGGTTTGGGGGTGGCGGTGTGGCCCATCGACGGGCTCAGGGCGAACGGAGGCTGGGCGCATGGGTGGGCAGTGGCTACAGCGCATCCAGCCGCGTGCGCAAGGTGGCCGCATGCTCACGCAACGCATCAAGCTGCGGGCCCTGCATTTTTTGCAACTGGCGGTACACCATGCCAAGGCGGAAGTTGTTGCCCAGCGTACCCTCATTGCGCGCAAAAAAGTCCCAGTACAGCGCGTTGTACGGGCAGGCCCGCTCCCCCACTTTTTGCTTTTTGTCGTATTGGCAGCCGCCGCAGTAGTCGCTCATTCGGTCGATGTAGGCGGCGCTGCTCACATAGGGTTTGGTGGCCAGCAGGCCGCCGTCGGCAAACTGGCTCATGCCCACGGTGTTGGGCACCTCCACCCATTCAAAGGCGTCGATGTATACGCCCAGGTACCAGCGGTGCACGGCAGCAGGGCTGAGCCCCGCCAGCAACGCAAAGTTGCCGATGACCATGAGGCGCTGAATGTGGTGGGCATACGCATGCTCCAGCGACTGGCCCACGGCGTGCTGCATGCAGCGCATGCGGGTCTTTCCCGTCCAGAACCACTCGGGCAGCGGTGTGTGGTGGCCCAAAGCGTTGCGCTCAACGTAACCAGGCATGTGGGCCCAGTAGATGCCGCGCACGTATTCGCGCCAGCCGAGGATCTGTCGGATGAAGCCCTCCACCGCAGGCAAGGGCGCGGTGCCTGCGTGGTACGCAGCCGCGGCGCGTTGCACCACCTCGTGCGGGCGCAACATTTTGGTGTTGAGCGCGAAGGACAGCAGGGAGTGGAAGAGCCGCGCGCTCTTGGTGCTCATGGCGTCTTCATAAGCGCCAAAGTCGGGCAGCGTGGTGGCGATGAAGTGGTCGAGCCAGGCCAGCGCCTCGGCCCGGTTCAGCGGCCAGCGCAGCGCATGGGCCTGCGGGTTGCCAAAGCTTTGCACGCCTGCGGCCTGGAGGGTGGCCCACAAGGCGCTGTGGTCGTGCGTGGGGCGGGCGTCGGGCGGCAGTGCGGGTGTGCCGGGCCAGGGCTTGCGGTTGTCGTGGTCGTAGTTCCACTGGCCGCCTTCGGGCTCGCCAACCTCGTCGATCAGCACGCTGTGGCGCTGGCGCATGCGGCGGTAGAAGTGCTCCATGAGCCACTGCTTGCGGCCTTGGAACACCTCGGCCATTTCGGTGCGGGTGGTGTAGAAGTGCTCGCTGCTCACAGCCTGCACCGTGAAGGTTTGCTTCGCGCCCCAGGTGCGCAGTTGCTCGTCCAGCCGCCATTCGTCGGGGTGCTGGTATTGCAGCGTGTGCGCGCCATAGTGGGCCATGAGGGCGGCCAGGTTGTCAGGCATCGACTGGCGGTTGCTCGCGTCGTCAATCGCCACGTAGCGCACGCGGTGCCCGGCCTCGCGCAGGTGGCGCGCCAGGTCGCGCATGGCGGCAAAGATGGCGAGGATTTTTTGTGCATGGTGCAGCACGTAGTCAGTCTCTTGCCGCACTTCCATCAGAACGTAGACCACGCCTTCGTCCCGCGTGGCGAACCATGAATGCTCGGGGTTGAGCTGGTCGCCCAGCAGCAGGCGCAGGGTGTGGGCACGCTGTGGGGTGGAGGGTTGTGGCATGTTCATGCCGTGTCCCACATACGGCGGTAGCTGCCGTCGGCATCGTGGTCTTGCGCCTGTTTGATGGGGTTGAAGCGCCGCCCCCCGCGCGGGTCGGTGCCGCGCCCGGCGATGTAGAGCCAGTTGGCCTGGTTGCTGTACACGTCGTAGTCCACCAGTTGCGATTCAAACCACGCGGCGCCAGCGCGCCAGTCGCTGTGCAGGTCGTAGATGAGGTAGCTGGCCGCCACCTGGCGCAGGCGGTTGCTGAGATAGCCGGTGGCTGCCAGCTCGCGCATGGCGGCATCGACCAGCGGCTCGCCTGTCGCCCCCTGGCACCAGCGCTCAAAGCCGCGCGGGTTGTGTGGGGCGGGCGGCAGTTCTGACAGCCCCCGTGCACGGTACAACGCTGCGCCGTATTGCAGGTGCAGAAGCCGAAAGTAGTCGCGCCACAGCAGTTCAAACCACAGCCAGTAGCTGCCATCGTTGGCGCCGTGGTCGCGCTCAAAGGTTTTCAAGTCGGCATAAATTTGGCGCGGAGACAGCGCACCCGTGGCCAGCCAGGGCGAGAACTTGCTGGAGTAGTCCAGCCCGGTGAGCCCGTTGCGCGTGGCCTTGTAGCTGTGCGGCAGCTTGCGGGCCAGGTACTGCGCCAGGTGGGCCAGCGCGGCGGCCTCGCTGCCATCGCATGCAGGGGTGCTGTAGGGGAAGGACGAGCGGGCATCGCTGCCTTGGGGCGGTGCGGGTGGCTGGATGCTGGCAGCGCCCTGCTCTGCCCCCACGGCCTGCAACACGGGCGCAGGCACTTGGGGTGGCGGCAGCAGCCGAGCGGGTGCTGGCAGTGGTGCAGCGGGGGTGATGCCTGCGCGCTCGACCTTCTGTCGGAAGCTGGTAAACACACCGGGCAGGTCAGAGGCAGGCCAAGGCATGTCGGCCGGGTGCAGCAGGCTGCTGTGCCATACGGTACGCACTTGCAGGCCTGCCGCGCGCAGGGCCGCGATCTCGGCCTGTTCGTAGGGGGCGGCAATGTCTTCGCACACCACGGCGGTGGCCCCCACAGCCTTCGCCAGTTGCGGCAAGGCCGTGGCGGGTGGGGCCTGGCAGACCAACAGCGGGTTGCCCAGTGCGCTCATTGGCCCCTGCAGCCCGCGCAGCGCGGCAGCGGTGAAGGCGCGGCGGTGGGAGCCTACGCGGGCAAAGCCCCAGGGCGTGCGTTCATCGGGCGCGGGCAGGCACACCAAGGGCAGCAGATGCGTAGCCCCGCTGGTGAGCGCTGCGTGCAGCGCGGGCTGGTCGTGCAGCCGCAGGTCGTTGCGAAACCAGAACAGCACGGTGCTCATGCAGCGCCCTCCTCCGCAGCTTTACCGGTGCGCTTTCGTTCGCTGCGGCAGCGGTCGGAGCAATACTTCACCTCGTCCCACACCTTCTCCCACTTCTTGCGCCAGGCGAAGGGCAGGCCGCAGTGTTGGCAGGTCTTCTGCGGAAGGTCTGATTTTTTGCGCATGCGCATGGCGGGCTTGTGGTTTGGTTAAACAGGCTTCAACACCTGCTGCGCCAGCGCACGCCCGCCGAGCCACGCGCCTTCGACCTTGCCGCCGTGCAACCAGTCGCCACACAGGCCCAGGCGCATTTGCGCATCCCACCAGCTACCTTGCGTGAGGGCGGGTTCGGTGTCGGCATAGCGCCAGCGGTGGGCGGTGGCGGCCAAAGGTGCGGGGCCACCCAGGGCGGCAAAGGCAGTGAGCAATGCGGTGGTGACCGCCTCGGCGCTGTCTTCGATGTGGGCCTCGCTCCATTCGGGGCTGGCGTGCAGCAGCCAGGTTTCTTGCCCCGTGCGGCCGGGTTTGCTGCTGTCACGCGCCACCCAGCGCAGGGGGCCGGTGTTGATGAACGCACCCTCCCACGGCAGGGCCACGGGGCTTGCGTAGCGCAGCATCACGGCCCAGCTGCCACGCATGCGTGCGCTGGCAGCGATGGCGGCGCCTGCGGGGGACACGGGGGCCAGCAAGGGTACGGCCTGCGGGGCGGGCACGGCCAGCAGCACTGCGCTGTAACGCGGGCTGTGCAGGCCATGTTCTGCCGAGGTGATGGTCCACCCGCCCTCGCTGTGGTCCAGCCGCTGCACGGTGGTTTGCCACTGCGCCAGCGCAGGGTCGCCCAGGTGCTGCACCAGCCAGGCTGCGGGCGACGTCATGCGCGGGGTGCCCACAAACCGCTCCAGCGGTGTCGCTGGGTTGGACCAGGCGGTGCCGTCAAAGCTGGCCAGCCGGGCATCCCACAAAGCCGCAACACCGGCCTGCTGCCAGCGGGCCACTTCGGCGCGAAAGGCCGGGTCGCGGGCGGTGAAATATTGGGCGCCGTGGTCGCACTGCCAGGGGCCGTTGTCGTCTTCGGCGCGGCGGGTGCTCATGCGGCCCGAGGGGCCACGGGCCTTGTCGAACACATGCACCGTGTGGCCCGCCTGCAGCAACGTCTGCGCGCACGACAAGCCTGCCAGGCCTGCGCCAATGACGGCGATGGTTTGTGGCGTAGCAAGGCTCATGGTTGTGGGTCGGTTCGTTCGTGGGTCACCCAGATCAGGGCCTGGGTGTCGATGCCCAGCGCGCTGGCGCGGGCAATGAGCTGCTCGCGTACGCCAGGGGGCAATTGCTTGGTGCGCGACAGGATCCAGCAGTAGCTGCGGTCCGGACCCACCACCAGGGCCCATTGGTAGTTGGCATCCAGCGCGGCCACGTGGTAGCCGCCGTAGAACGGGCCAAAGAACGACACCTTGAGCGAGGCGGTGTTGACATCGCCTGTGAACAGGGCCTTGCCCTCGGCCTGGCGCCAGTCGTTCTTGGCGGTGTCAAAACCCCGGTTGAGCACGCGCACACTGCCGTCCGACTGGCGCTGGTAGGTGGCGCTCACGTCCGTCATGCCACGTTCAAACGAATGGTCCAGCCGGGCGACTTCGTACCAGCGGCCCTCGTAGCGGGCCAGGTCAAACGGGGTGACGGGGGTGATGCCCTCGGGCGGGCGGGTGGACGAGCAGCCACTCAAGGCAAGCACCGCCACAGCCAGCCCCAACCAGGCGCAGCGGCGGAAACAGGATAGGAAGAAAGGCATAAATTACCAATTGGTCACAAAACAAACCGATTGGTATTTTGCCATCAGAAACGCTATTGTGGCGAAAGCCCGGCAGGCGCGCTTGCCATGGCCCACCCGTAAACTCTGCGCATGACTTTTCAAATCACCGTTTACTCCAAATCCGCCTGCCCCCAATGCGATTCGGCCAAGAAGCTGCTGCAGTCGCGTTCGCTGCCCTTTGAGGAAATCAAGATCGACGACGAGGCCGAACGCCTGGCGTTTTATGCCAAGTGCGGGCCTTCGGTGCGGCAGATGCCGCAGATCTTCATCAACAACCAGCGCGTGGGCGGGCTGGCAGGGCTGCAGGCGGCGCTGGCGCAGATTGGCCAGTGACACCCGCTGTCGTCCCGCCCCTGGTTATTGGTACTTTGCAGCGGTGATGAACTCGCTGAAGGTTTCGCACCACACGATCACGGTGTTGAACTTGGCCGGGTCCACGCCCTGCGGCAGCGGGACGATGAAGTTGTTGAACGTCTTCACATCGCCCACACGCGACATCTGGGGCTTGAGGCGCTTGAAATCGGCCTCGGTCTCGACAAACTCGGGCGACAGGTAGAGCTTGTAGTCCGGCCCCGGGGCCAGCTTGCCCACCAGGCTGATGGCCTGCGGGCTGATGGACACGGCGCCTTCGCCCCAGTGCAGGGCGTCGCTGTCTTTCAGGTCACGGCGGAACGTGGCGGTCCATTGCGCAGCGGGCTGGCTTGACTGGATTTGCTGCAGCGTGGGGGCGTCGGGCGCGATCAGGATCGGCAGCGCATACACGCCCAGCGCGAACCCGATGGCCAGGGTGACAAGGTGCGAGGCGATGAGCAGCAGGGGTTTCATGGCGATGGGTTGTTGAGCAGGCCTCTTTAAACTTGAAATATCCGTTCGGGTTGAGCTTGTCGAAACCTTGCGCGGCGCTTCGACAAGCTCAGCGTGAACGGTTCATGTAGGTTCGTGCCGGATCAACAAGAACGTGTTTACGCTTTACACGGCGTGGCCCCAATGTACTGCGCACCGCCCCTGCCTTCAACGCGCCGCGCTGCCAGTCCCTTCGTTCAGGATGCGCGGGCCAGAAACCCATCCACCAGCGCGTAGTGCTCCGGCACATTCAGCGCGGGCGCATGGCCGCAGCCGGGCACCTCCACCACCTGGGCCAGGTCGCGTGCGCCGGGGCCCCGGGTCAGCATCTCGGCGGTGGTGTCGCGCAGCACAAGGTCAGACTCTTCGCCACGCAGGCACAGCACGGGGATGTCGAGCGCGTCGTAGTGGTCCCAGATCAGGTAGTCGTTGGCGTGGTGGGTGAACTGCTGCACCATGGCCGGGTCGTAGTGCGGTGTCACGCGGCCGTCGGGCAGGCGGCGGGTGCTGCTCTCGGTCAGCAGGCGCCACTGCGCATCGCTGAGCCAGCCGTAGGGCGTGTACACCTGCCGGAAGAACGCCTCCAGCTCCTGCACGGTGCCGAACGCGGGCGGGTGGCCTGCGTAGGCCTTGATGCGCTCCAGCGCGGCATCTGCCAGGCGCGGGGCGTTGTCGTTGAGCAGCAGACTCTGGATGCGGCCCTTGAGCTGCGGCTCGAACAGGCCCGACGCACACACGGTGCCGATGGCGCCGCCCATCGAGGTGCCCACCCAGTGCGCTTTCTCCACACCCAATTGGTCGAACAGATCGGCCGCAATGCGCGCGTAGAACGACAGGCGGTACTCGTCCTGCGGCGCGCGTGCCCACTGGCTCAGGCCCCGGCCCAGCGTATCGGGGCAGATCACGCGGTAGCGCGGTGCCAGGTGGGCGGCCAGGGGGTCCATGTCGCGCCCCGTGCGCGCCAGGCCGTGCCATGCAATCACCACCGGGGCATCTGCCGCACCCCATTCCGTGTAATGGATTTCATAGCCAGCGCAGGTGGCGTAGCGTGATAACGGAGTCATGGTGGGCAACCTTGTGAGTCAGTGGAAGAGTGCAGGCTGCGGACAAAACAACCTGTGGATGGGTAGCGGCTCACAAAACTCAGCGAAGCGGTCCTGGCTAGGCGTCGCGTCGCAGACAGTACTGAAAGTACGGCAAGACGCGACAACAACGCCAGGAGAGTTTTTTGAGCCGCGTTCATTTCATGAGGCGGCCATTGCTGCCGATAACAGTGACCTCGACATAGCGCGAGCCGATGCGGTTGGTGGGCGAATAGCCCAGCGTGATGCCGCCGAGGTCATAGCTTTGCAAGGACTCTAGCGCCTTGACGACCTTGGCGCGTGTGGGCACGGGGCCTGCGCGGCGCAGGGCCTCGACCAGCACCTTGGCACCCAGAAACTGCTCGAAGCTGGTGTAGTTCACCTCGGCCTCGGGCGCGTATTTCTTGAGCAGCGACTGGTATTCGCGCACCACCGGCAGCTGTGGCCGGTAGGGGTACGGCACCACCTGGCTGATGCCCAGGCCGTGCGCGTTTTTCAGGCCCGCGAGCTTGACCAGCTCGGTCGGGTCCACCACCGAGATGTTGTAGAGCTGCGCACCCCCGCCCTGCTCGCGGTAGCGCTGGATAAAGGCCGCCGCAGGCTTGTTCACCGCGATCATGATGACCGCGTGCACATCGGACGCCTTGATGGCCTTGACGGCCTCATCCACCTTGTCGGTGTTGCGTTCGTAGCCTGCAGCCACCACCACCTTGAGGCTGCGCTTGGCCAAAGCCGCCTCCACGCCTGCCAGGCCCGCCTTGCCAAAACCGTCGTCCTGGTACATCACGGCCACGCGGTTCATGCCCAGCGTGGTGAGCTGTTGCACCATGTGTTCGGCCTCGTCGGCGTAGCCCGCGCGCACGTGGAAGATCCAGGGGTTGAACGGGTTGCGCAGCGACTCGCCCCCCGTGTAGGGCGCCACCAGCGCGGCACCACCCTGCTCCAGCACACCATCCGACAGCAGCTGGGTGATGTTGGCCGTGCCTGCAAAGCCGTACAGCGCCACCACCTCGGGTTTGGCCAGCAATTCGCGGGTCAGCTTCACGGTGTCGGCCACCTTGTAGGCATCGTCGTCCACCGCCTGCCGGATGGTGGCACCGTGCACTCCGCCCTGGGCGTTGACCCAGTCAAAATAAATCTTGCCCCCCAGCACCATCTGCGCGCCCGTGCTGGCCAGCACGCCGGTGAGTGGTGCCACCTGCCCCACCACGATCTCGGCGGCGTGCAGCGAGGGCGCAGTGGCCCCGCCCCACAGCACCGCCAACGCCGCCGCCACGCGGCGGCTCCATGTCTTGACCTTGTCCATGTCGGTTCATCCCCTGGTTGAGTGGCTTGCAGCCGCGCCCACGGGCGGCGCAAGGGCCGATGGCCCCACGCTTGCCCGGCAGGCGGCGGTGACGGTGTGTCGTCTGGCAAAGCTCCTTGGGGTCAGTCGGGGATGGCAATGGCGCCCGCCGTGATGGCGATGGCGTTGGCGGCTGCGGGCGTGGTGGCCAGCGGCGGCACGTTGGCCACCGTGATCGCCGGGGCACTGCCGGGTGTGCCGCCACGCGGCAGGGTGCGCACCACCTGGCTGCCGGGCAAGGCCTTGCCGTTGGCGAGGTGGTCATACACGGCGTCCAGCGCGTGATTGAGGTACACATGCAGCGGCACGTAGCGGGTGTCGTAGCCGGGCAGCACGGTGGGCAGGCCGATGAAGCTGTCGAAATGCTGGGCGTTGGCCACTTCCACATAGCTGAGCTTGCTGGCGGCGCCCTCGACCTTCTTGTTCAGTGCGGCATAGGGGCGCGAGGTGTGGCTCACAGGCAGCAGCGCATCGGCGCGGCCATGCACGATGACCGTGGGTTTGCCGCGCAGGTTGCCATTGCGGCGGGGTTCATCCACACCCGCCTGCAGCTTCTTGGCCGCAGCGTCGGTGCCCGTGACGAGGTTGCGCAGGCACTGGGCACCGGCCAGGTTCCAGTCGGCCACACCCGCGTCCGAGAAGGACAGGAAGTCGCGCGCCGGGCCGAATTTGCCCAGGTTGTTGACCAGATTGATGCCGCCCGAAGGGGGCACGCCGTTGCCGGTGGCAAACATGCCCGGCAGTGCAGCCGCAGCCAGCGGGGCCACCCCACCGGTTGTCGCCGTGGCGGCGTAGCTGAAACCACACAGGTGGTCTTGCACGCTGGCGCGCGAAAGCCCGTTGGCAAAGGTCACGGCCACGGCGGGGGCCACTTCAAACGCAGCGAGCGAGGCATGCAGGTCGTTGGACTCAGGCTCCCAGCCGTAGCTGCGCAGCTTCTCCAGCGCTTCTTCGGCCTGTGTGGCCGTGGTGCTGGCCGAGAGCAGGCCTGCCGTTTTCAGCGCAGCACAGCGGTTGGGCGCAATGGGCAGTGCCGTGCTGGCAAACCCTGCCGCAAACCCGGCAGCAAAGGGGCTGGTGCTGACCGACGGTGCCAGCGATGCGCAAGCCTGGTAGAGGTTGGCATAGGTGGTGAAGTCCACCAGCGTCTTGCCCGTGACGGCCACATCGGTGCCGCCACGGCGCACCGTGACGCCGGGGTTGGCGGGCATCTCGATGGCAGGCTCAGACACGGCCACGCCGCTGATCAGGCCCTGGGTGTCCAGCTCGGCGGCCGCAATGGCAGCGCCACCGCCGTTGGAGATGCTGGACGCAATCACGATGGTGTTGGCCGGGGTCAGCGTCTTGAGGCGCTGGCCCGCTGCATCGGTGGCGCCGTAGCGCTGGTTGAGCACGTAGTAGCCAAACTCCACCGCCTGCAGCGTGCTCGTGCCCCAGTCCTTCTCAGAGTTCTGGCCCGAGTGCGCGTGCTTGAACGCAAAGCGGTTGGGGGTGGCGGTGTTGAAGGCCGCCAGCTCGGTGGCCGTGAGGCCCGCATTGAAGGCTGCGGCCTTGCCCGCTGTGGCGGCCGTGGTGCGTGTGCCGTCGATCAGCGGCACAGTGTCGTTCTGCAGGTCGTGCGGCGCGCCGCCCGTGCCCTTGTCGGAGTACGCCACGGCGCAGCCCTTCTTGAGGCCCCACTCGCCCGTGGAGAGGCCGCCATACACACCGCGCGAGCCCGAGGTGGTGGCGGTGATCATGCAGGGCTTCTTGGGGTCGAAGCTGGCGGGCACCTGCACCATGAGGGTGACGTTCTTGCGGCCCGTGCCGTCGTCGGCAAACGCGATGTATTCAGTGCCCGCCACCTTGCCTTCACCGGTGGTGACCTTGCCTTGCGCATCCACATTGGGGCCGTAGAGCGTGCCGTAGCCACCGGCCGCCGTCATGTCGAGCATGGCGCGGTAGTTGGTGTGGATGGCCGTGCGGCGCAACTCGGCAGCCGTGGGCTTGAGGGGGTCGGCAAACGCGGGGGCCGCAGCGGCGGCCAGGCCAGAGGCGCCCAGGCCCGCCGTGAGCAGGTCATTGCTGGCGCCGTCGTAGGTGGTCTCGCTGATGGTGCCCAGGTAGCCGGGCTTGGTGTTGGGGGCGGCGCTGTCGCCGCTGCTGCCACCGCAGGCAGCCAGCACCGCAGCGGCCAGCGCCGCGGGAATGAACGGGCGGAAAAGGGGACGAGAAAGGGGACGGAAATGGGGGGTCTTGATGTTCATCTTCATGTGCTTGTCTCCTGGAGTTTTTCTTTGCGTCTTGTTGCACAGCTCATCCACACACCCAGGCCACGCCGGTCACCCGGCGCGGCCGGGGCCACTCAAGCCGCCTTGCGCGCAGCTGCCGCGCGCAGGCGCCCCACCACACCGGTGGGGAAGTAATAGACCGAAAGGACGAAGAGCACGCCCAGCCACAGCAGCCAGCGGTCGGGCGACAGCAGGGCCGACAGCCAGGGCAGGCCCGAGGTGGCCTCGTGGCCCAGGCGCAGCAGATCCTGCAGGTAGCTTTGCGCCACCAGGAACAGCACCGCGCCGATGGCCGATCCGTAGATCGTGCCCATGCCGCCGATCACTACGATGAGCAGGCAGTCCATCATGATTTCGAAGCTGAGCGAGGTGTCCGGCCCGTTGTAGCGCAGCCAGAGCGCGAGCATGGCGCCCGCCATGGTGGCGAACAGCGCCGACAGCACGCTGGAGGTGGTGCGGTACACCACCACGCGGTAGCCGATGGCCTCGGCGCGGAACTCGTTCTCGCGGATGGCCTGCAGCACGCGGCCGAACGGTGAATTGACGATACGCAGCAGCGCCAGCACCAGCGCCACAGCGGTGACGAAGAGCAGGTAGTAGCAGATCAGCCGCCCGTCGATGGTCACGCCCAGGAAGGGCTCTTCAAACGGTTCGAAGCTGGGCGAGAGGATCTCGGGCACCTTGAAGGTCAGGCCGTCTTCGCCGCCGGTGATGTCCGACAGCTGCGAGGCCAGGGTCTGGAACGCTGCCGCCACGGCCAGCGTGATCATGGCAAAGAAGATGGCGCGCACACGCAGCGAGAACAGTCCCACCGCGAGCGACAGCAGCAGCGACAGCAGCAGCGCGCCGCCAACGCCCACGCCCAGCGCCGTCCAGGTGGGGCCCAGGCGCGTGGTGGCCACCGCAATGCCATAGGCGCCAATGCCAAAGAACATGGTGTGCGCAAAGCTCACGATGCCGGTGTAGCCCAGCAGCAGGTCGAAGCTGGCGACCAGCACCACAAAGATGAGCACCTTGGCCGCCACCGAAAGCGCCTTGACGCCCGGGAAGAGGAAGGGGGCGAACGCCAGCCCCAGCAGCAGGGTCACGAGGATGACCGCGAGCACCTTGCTGCGCGGATAGTCGCCGGAGAGAAGTCGGTTCAGCATGTCAGTCGGCTCCTCATCAGCGGTTGGCCACGGGATAGACGCCCTGCGGGCGCCACAGCAAGATGGCCACCATCAACGCGATGTTGGAGAACAGCGCCACCTTGGGCACCAGGAAGCCGGTGTAGTTGGCCATCAGCCCCACCAGCAGCGCACCGATGAGCGCGCCGCCCGTGCTGCCCAGGCCGCCGATGATGATCACGATGAAGATCAGCACGTTGACCTGGGCGCCCATCTGGGGCACCACGTTCTGCTGGTACAGGCCCCACATCACGCCGCCCAGGCCCGCCAGGGCCGAGCCCACCACAAACACGCCAATGAACAGGCGGCGGATGCGGTAGCCCAGGCTTTCGACCATCTCGCGGTCTTGCACACCGGCGCGGATCAAGAGGCCGACCTTGGTGCGCGACAGCGTCCAGGCCAGCACACCAAACACCAGCAGGCCCACGGCCACCGCCACCAGGCGGTATTTCTCGATGGCGGCATCGCCGATGAGCAGCGAGCCGCGCATGCCTTCTGGCAGCGGCAGCGGGATCTGCTGCGGGCCCCAGATGACCTTGATGAGTTCTTCACCAATGATCATGCCGCCCATGGTGATGAGGATCTGCTTGAGGTGCTGGCCGTACACGGGCCGCACGATGAAACGCTCGAACGCCAGGCCCACGGCCACGGCCACGGCCATGGCCACCAGCATGGCGGGCAGCACCGCCATCAGGTTGCGCCACAGCTCGGCGCTTTGGGTGTAGTCGCCCATGGCGCCCAGCACGCTGGTGGCCACAAAGGCACCCAGCGCAATGAACACGCCGTGGCCAAAGTTCAGCACGTCCATGAGGCCAAACACCAGCGTGAGGCCCGAGGCGATGATGAAGATGATCATGCCCATGGCCAGCCCCGCCACCGTGAGCGTGAGCCAGGTGCTGGGTGAACCGATGAAAGGCAGCACCAGCAGCGCCAGCGCGGGCACCAGGGCCAGGGGTTTCCAGTCGAAGTCGCGGGCCATGCTCATGCCAGGCCTCCTTGTTGGGGTGTGGGGGGATGTGCAGTCACTATGCTTTTGATAGCTATAACAGCTTGATGGACGCGCGTGGAAGGCCAAAAAAGCTTGAAACCAAGGGTGAAACTCATAGCGCCAGCCCCAGCAGCGAGCGCTGCAGTTCCTCGTCCGCCGCCAGCGCGGCCATGCTGCCTGCATGCACCACCTGGCCGTTGTCCATCACGGCCACGGTGTCGCCCAGCCGCTTGGCGAAGTTGATGTTCTGCTCCACCAGCAAGATGGTCACGCCGCTCTTCTTGAGCTGGTCAAACGCATCGATCATGTTGTTGATGATGGCGGGCGCGAGACCATTGCTGGGCTCGTCCACGATGAGCAGGTCGCGCGGCTCGACGATGGCGCGGCTCACGGCCACCATCTGCTTCTGGCCGCCGCTGAGCTTGCCTGCGGGGTGGTTCCAGAACTTCTCCACGGCGGGGAAGAGCTTGAAGATCCACTGCAGCCGCGCCTCGTCCATCTGCGCAGCGTTGCGCGCGCTGCGGGCGGCCAGCAGCATGTTTTCCTTCACCGTGAGGTCGGCAAAGATGCCCATGTTCTCGGGCACGTAGGCGATGTTCAGGCCTGCAATGGCGGGGGTGTTCATCGCCGTGATGTCTTTGCCGCCAAAGTGGATGGAGCCTTGCGACGCATGCCACAGGCCCATGATGGTGCGCAGCGTGGTGGTCTTGCCCGCGCCGTTGCGGCCCAGCAGCATGGTGAGCTGGCCCTTGGGCACGGCCAGATCCACGCCGTGCAGGATGTGGTACGCGCCGATGTGCGTGTGCACGCCCTGGAGTTCAAGCAGGTTGGTGGTGCTTGTGTTGCTGGTGCTCATGCGGCCTCCTTGGTCACACCCAGGTAGGCCTCTTGCACCACGGGCGATGCGATCACCTCGGCCGGTGGGCCATCGGCCACCAGCGTGCCGTTGGTCAGCACGATGATGCGGTCGG
>Ga0187844_10000354_pt1 | contig 35953 bp, 43 predicted proteins | sample SpaLakP09_SKY_50_FD_134517 | JGI IMG/M metagenome (GOLD analysis project Ga0187844, IMG submission 134517) | Oligotrophic lake water microbial communities from Sparkling Lake, Wisconsin, USA - SP09_SKY_50 | ecosystem: Environmental > Aquatic > Freshwater > Lake | place: USA: Sparkling Lake... | reverse complement strand
GACCACCTGCTGGCCCATATCTCACCGCTCGGGTGGGCGCACATCCTCCTCACCGGCGAATACCTCTGGCCGAAGGGTGCCGAGGCTTAGGGTGTCATTTCGCCCTCAGCCGGATTCGACCCCCAATTGTCCTATCGACGCTGAGCTTCATGAGCGGGGGCAGGACCGCGAGTAACGGCCGCACCAGTGGTCTTGAAGCGCGTGCTCAATGCTGCGCGATTAGGTAGGCGGCCAGAAAGCCAAGGACCGTGATAAGCCCGATGAACGGAGGCGCATTCTCGAAGGCTTCCGGGATCATGGCTTCGGCGAGCATGGCCAGTACGGCACCAGCGGCGAATAGGAGGATGGCAGGCTCCTGCGCCGATGCTGATCCGAGCAGGAAGTTTCCAACACCTGCCGCGATCGCGATTATAAGCGGTATCCCGATCCATATCGTGTAGATGTATGTGCGAGACCGGCCGGCCAGCTTCATGCCTGAGGTGCTCGAGAGTCCCTGAGGCACGTTCGCCAGAAAAAAGCCTACGATTACGGCCAGGCTGATCGCGCCGCCGCCGGCGACCGACATCCCGATTACCAGGGCCTCAGGGATGCCGTCGAGCACGCTGCCCACGGCGATCGCAGCTCCACTGCCATGACGCTCCGCTTCGTTGGGTTGCTCGACGCACTCGCCACAACGCTTTCGGTCCCTCGCCCCGCGCCTAGCGAGGTACCAGTTTATGCCGCTGAAAATCCCCGCACCTACTGGCAAAGCGATGGTCGGCCATGTAGCCGCCCCGCCCGCATGTGGTCGAACGACGAGTTCCGTGGCGATCACGGCAAACAAGACACCGCCCCCGAACCCCATGATGGCGGAAACCATCCGATGACTGAGTTTGCCAGATAATGCATCTGCAACGATCGCGCCCAAGAGCAAGCCGCTGCCAGACACTAGCCCCCACATGCCGGCAACGACGAACTCAGGGACGGGTGTCATAGGTGATCCCACCGTCGCAGCCTCCTTCAACAAACATCGACTTGCCAGCTGGCGCGTTCAATGGCGCTGTGATGTGCCAGCAGGTCGTGGCTTGGCCGCATCATCAGCGCGATCGGTCGAGGCGCCACGTGGGACGCGCGAAGTGGCAGCTATACCCCCTCGGATGTCGCACTAGGTACTTCTGGTGCTCCGGCTCTGCCTCCCAGAATGGCTCCTCGGGATTGATCTCGGATAAGACCGGCCCGGGCCATCGACCCGATGCCTCGATATCCTCGATCGTTGCCAAGGCGACCTCCATCTGACGCTTGTCGGTATAGAAGATGGCGGAGCGGTAGCTTGGGCCGACGTCGCTGCCCTGTTGTTCGTACGTCGTCGGGTCGTGGATCTGGAAGAAGAGTTCCAGCAGGGAGCGATAGCTCAGAACGGCGGGGTCGAAGACCACCTCCACCGCCTCTGCGTGGCCATGATGATCATGGTAGGTCGGGTCTACCGTTTCACCGCCGATGTACCCGACGCGTGTCGAGACGACTCCCCGCTTTTGCCGCAGCAAATCTTCCATGCCCCAGAAGCATCCGCCGGCGAGTATCGCTCGTTCCGTCGGGTTTGCTTCGCTTTCGACAGACGGGTCGCTCACAGATCCCTCGCTTCTGGGTCGGCTCGAATCCTCTTGATCATGCCGCCGGCTCGGAACTTCGCTTGGGTAAGGGTGCGTCGACGAGGTCGGTCTGGACATCTGATCCACGGATCAGCGTGAGGTCGACGGGGCAGCGGTCGGCGATCTCGAGAATGCGCGCGCGCTGCTCCTCATCCAGAGGTCCTTCAAGGACAATCGTCCGAGTGAACCGGTCTGGAGGCATCATGTCCGCCACCTTCTTGTGCTCAACCCTCGTGCTCGCTCGTTCGAGCGGAAAGCCTTTGCGGTTTGCATAGAGGCGCATCGTCATCACCGTGCAGGCAGCGAGGCCGGCGGAGACCAACTCATATGGCGAAAGACCGCTCCCTAGTCCGCCGACCGATGTCGGCTCGTCCGAGTAGATCGAATGCTTGCCGCTGCGGACCTTGAGCTGGAACTTGCCCGCCAGCGTCTCGATGGCCTCGACTCCATCGGCAGCCTCAACCTGCGGAAGATCGGCCACGAGGGGTGGCAGGTAGCGGTTGGCCCAGGTGGCGACCATGGCGGATGCAAAGTTCGCGTCGGCGGCATCTGCAAGAAGGTGATCGGCCGCATCGAGCGATACGAAGCTTTTCGGGTGCCGAGCAGCGACGAAGATGCGCGACGCATGCTCGACCCCAACCACCTGATCGAGGGGGGAGTGCAGGACGAGTAATGGACGACGGAGCGCAGCGACCGCCTTTTCTACATCCACCTGTTCGACGGCGTCGACGAAGCTGCGTCGGATGAGGAAAGGCCGGCCGGCAATGTCGACCGATGCCTCGCCTTCGCGTCTGATCGTGTCGAGATCGCTGGCGTTGAAGACCTTGAGGATGTGCTCGAGTTCCGCCGGCGCGCCGATGGTCGCCACGGCGACGATGTCCGGCAGATCGGTCGCAGCCATCAGAGCAGCGGTTCCACCTAGGCTATGTCCGATAAGAAGGGCGGGCGTCATCCCCGCGGTCGTCATCGCCCTTGCCGCTGACTTGAGATCCGTCACGTCCGCGGCGAAATCCACTGCCTCGCCTTCGGCGCCGCCGACCCCAGTGCCAGCAAAGTCAAATCGCAGGACGCCGATCCCTGCCCGTGACAGTGCGCGGGAAATGTGGACAGCCGCTCGGCTGTCCTTCCCGCACGTGAAGCAATGAGCGAAGATCGCCCATCCGCGAGGAGTGCCTTCCGGAGACTCTAGGAGCCCGCTGAGAAGCTTGCCCTCTCCGTTCTCGAACGTGAACTTCGCTGCAGGCACGTCGATACCTCCCAGAACATATGAGCGCGCCGTTCCAACCCGGAACTCCGCATTCCTCCGCCATTCAACGATCTCCCCCACCCGCGAGCCGGGGCGAGCATTGCCTCGGCTCTACCGTTGGGCCGGGCAGCACCTTGCATGGGCACCAGTCACGACAGGACATACCTTTTATATGCGTCGCGCATATAGACAACCCCTAACCGGCAAACTATATGCGTCGCGCATACTTCTCCGCTCCGGTCGGTCGAAGACGGATCTGCGGAGGTAGTCGAGAGAGACATGGGCCGAGGGGTGATGGAACTCAATCAGGTCAGCTATTTCATAAACTTGGCTGAGACGCTGAATTTCACCGAGGCTGCTCGGTTAAGTGGCGTGTCGCAGCCAAGCCTGACGCGTGCCATTCGTCGCCTGGAGGAAGAACTCGGCGGGGCACTGATCTATCGGGACGGAAAGAACAGTCGGCTCACGGGCCTCGGCCAGGATGTTGAAGCGGAATTCCGTCGTATGCTCTTGGCGTTGAGGAGCGTGCGCGATCACTCTGAGAACTGGACGATGGGGCGCCACCGCGTGCTTGACATCGCTGTCGCGCCGACCGTCGGACCGAAAAGGTTTGCATCTTTTTTCGAGGGTGCCCTGGAGGAAGTCCCGTCCATCGAGATCAGACTGCATTCACTTCAGTCGGGCGAAGACTCGTCGGAGGTCCTATCCGGCAAGTATCACGCGTGTATTCTTCCGCGGGAAGTTCGCCCAGATCGGAAGCTCGATGTTCGACCGCTCTTCCAAGAGCGCTTCGTACTCGCCTGCGCAGTGAGTCACCCGTTGGCGGCAGCGGAAATTGTTCGTGGGGACGACTTGGCGAAATTCCCTTTGGTCGATCGGCTCAACTGCGAGTTTCGCGACCAGATACGAGAGCACTTTGCGCGGCGCGACGTAGTGATGCGCCCGCGCTTGCGTTCAGACCGCGAAGACTGGGTCCACCGCATCGTTGCCGAGGGTAGCGCGATATGCATCGTCCCGGAGCGGTCAGCCGCAGAGACCGGCCTCGTTACACGGCCTATCGAGGGTTTCACGTTGGAAAGGGAGGTGGTGATCGTGACTGTTTCCGGATCGACGGCGCCGGTTGAAATCCGGAAAATCGCGCAGCTTGCGGCGCGACATGAGTGGCGGTGAGCCGCATCAATCAAAGCGGCGAGGCTATGGAAACTATGCGCACGACGTATTGGATAAGTACGTATGCGGCTGCGATAGTCGACTAGATGACACATCAGCCATGCTGATCGTTTTGCGCCTAAAGTTCTGGACTTAGCATTGGAGGTCTAATCATGAAGTTTGAGAAAACACAGGCCGCAATCGATCGCCTGACCCCTGAGCAGCGTCGCATCACTCAGGAGCACGGCACCGAGAGGCCGTTCACGGGTGAATACAATGACAACAAGGAGCCGGGGATCTACGTCGACGTTGTTTCGGGTGAGCCACTGTTCGCATCCACCGACAAGTTCGATTCACGCTCCGGCTGGCCAAGCTTCACAAAACCGATCGTCCCTGCGCATGTCAACGAAGTGCGGGACAGCTCCCATGGGATGACAAGGACCGAGGTCAGGTCGGTGCATGGTGACAGCCATCTCGGCCACGTCTTCCCGGATGGCCCCGCCGACCAGGGCGGCCTGCGCTACTGCATCAATTCGGCAGCGCTCCGCTTCGTCCCCCGCGATGAGATGGAGGCCGAGGGATACGGTGAATATCTCGATCAAGTAGAGGAGGTTTAACATGCATCAGCGCGCAGTTCTCGCTGGCGGCTGTTTCTGGGGTATGCAGGATCTGATCCGCAAGCAGCCGGGCATCATCTCGACCCGCGTGGGCTACACCGGCGGCGACGTCCCCAATGCCACCTATCGCAATCACGGCACGCATGCCGAGGGGATCGAGATCACCTTCGATCCCGAGGTGACGAGCTACCGGAACATCCTGGAATATTTTTTCCAGATCCACGATCCGACGACGAAGGATCGTCAAGGCAACGACCGCGGAGCCTCCTACAGGTCTGGCATCTACTATGTCGACGAGGAGCAAAAGCGCATCGCCGAGGACACGATCGCCGACGTGGATGCATCGGGGCTCTGGAATGGCAAGGTCGTCACCGAGGTCGAGCCCGTGGGCGACTTCTGGGAAGCCGAGCCGGAGCATCAGGACTACCTCGAGAAGCGGCCGGGCGGTTACACGTGCCACTTCGCACGACCCGACTGGGTGCTTCCAAAACGCCAGGACGCCGGCGGTGCGCACGGCGCGGCTACGGCACAGGCGGACTGATCGAGCGGATCCACGCTCCTTCATAGCATCAGCAGTTCCCTTCGTGGTCGCGTCGCCATGCGACCTGGCCACGAAGGGATGATCGTTCTGACAGTCTGTTGGACCGGCTTATTTCGAGAATTGCAGCCGAATGCCAGATCTCTCCTCATTCCCGATCGCGCAGCGGTGGCCAGCAGCGCATCCTGATCGCCTGCAGCTGTATGCGGCACCGACGCCCAACGGCGTCAAGGTTTCGATCATGCTTGAAGAGGTCGGTCTGGCATACGAGCCGCACTTTGTAGACATCTCCAAGAACGAGTCGAAGGACCCCGCGTTCGTCACGCTCAATCCGAACGGCCGCATCCCGGCGATCATCGACCCCCATGGGCCAGGCGGCGTGCCGATCGGCGTGTGGGAGTCCGGAGCGATCCTCGTCTACCTGGCGGAGAAGAGCGGAAAACTCATGCCGACCGCGCCTGAGAGGCGGTATGACACGCTCGCCTGGGTTTTTTTCCAAGTGTCGGCAGTCGGACCGATGTTCGGTCAGTTGGGCTTCTTCCTGCGCTGGGGCGGCAAGGACTTTGAGGACCGGCGTCCTCTGCAGCGCTTCGCGGACGAGTCCAAACGCCTACTCAGCATCCTGGATCGCCAGCTAGACGGGCGTGACTGGATCGTAGGCGAATACTCCATTGCTGATGTGGCGACGCTCGGCTGGGTGAACGCGCTCGTCACGTCATACAATGCCGGCGGACTGCTGGAGTACGAGACCTTCTCCAACATATCTGCTTGGCTTAAGCGCGGGCTAGCGCGGCCGGCGGTACAACGCGGCCTTCTCGTTCCGGAGAGACCCGCATGACCGTCATAGCAAGCTATTACTATAACGAGGGGAAACGCGTAAAAAAGGTCGCGATCGATGAGCGTATAGCCCATGACAACAGCCGCTCGGGCTTTTGTTGGATCGGGCTGAGTGAGCCGACAGCGGGGGAGCTTCGCTCCTTACAGGAAAGCTACGGCCTCCACCCCCTTGCCGTCGACAACGCGATGCACCCGCAATGTCCTCCGAAGCTCGAGGTATATAACGACGAACTCTATGTCGTGGCCAATACGGCTGAGCTGGACGGGGACCGGATACGCTACGGCAAGACAGCGATCTTCACCGGTCACAACCACCTCATTACGGTCCGGCACGGTACGCCTGGTGCGTTGGGAAATCTTCGAGAGCAGCTTGAAGCGTCGCCAGCGCAATTTGGCAAAGGCGTCGACTACGTCCTGCATGCGATCCTGCATCGGATTGTCGATCAGTACCTGCCGATCTTCGAGATGATCGAAGACGACGTTTTGGCTATGGAACGTCGATCACTGGACGACTTCCTGGGCCGCGAAGAGATCGCTCGCATCTTCGGCCTGAGGTGTGAACTGACCAGGTTTCAGCGCATGCTGGGAGCGATGGCCGAGCTTGTGCGCAAGCTCGTGAGGGGACACTTCCCCTGCATCAGTGCCGAGGTTCGACCGTACTTTAACGATGTCGCAGACCACGTTTCGCGTGTGCAGGCAATGGTAGACGGCCTCCTGCAGGTTCTGTCCACCGTCTTTGAATTCAGTAGCCTGCTTGAAGCGCAGCGGATCGGGGTGATCACCCGGCAACTCGCCGCGTGGGCCGCGATACTCGCCGTACCCACGGCCATCGCCGGCATATACGGGATGAACTTCAAGCACATGCCGGAACTCGAGACAGCTTATGGCTACTTCGTCGTTCTCGGGGTGATGACGTTGTTCTGCCTCTTCCTGTTCGTCCGCTTCAAGAAGTCAAAGTGGCTGTGAGGATCGCGTCTGGCGCCTTCCGTGATCGCGGCCAAAGCGCAGTTCTCGCTAGGACTGCTCCAATCAAACGTGAGCTAAAGGTGCATTGATGAAGAGTCAGGTGACAGACGTCCTACAGGAGGTGCAGTCATTCGTCGCGAAGGGCTATGATCGCGAATATCGCATCAAAGACGGGCGCCTGTTCGATCTTGAGCTTGGATCAACGCTGGATGCCTGCACGATACAAGTGGATGCAGCCTTGCGCTTGGAAAGTGGCGACAATGCGGGAGATGCATCGAACATCTATGCGATCACCGATCCCGCAACCCAGCACAGAGGGCTGCTGATCGATGCCTTCGATGTTTTCGACGAGATCTGCCACCGTGACTTGGCAGAGCGTCTGCTCGAGCGCCGCGAGACGACGCCAACAGGCGATGAAGATGTTCCGAGTAAGCATGGTCTCCGCAAGGTTTACAAAGCTGAGTTCGAGAGCGATCCCGAGCGTTACGTCCTGCGCGAAGGCTTTCCGGATTTTCCTGCCTGTCCATTCGGCGGCGCCTTCAGCATCCTCGGCTTCGACACGGCAGAGCAAACCTACGTTTGGCTGGTCACAAGTATCATTCGCGACCCGCGGCTAATCCGCATTCCGTATCAGGGTGAAGACGTGATCACAGACGAATGATGTGAACGGCGAGCAGGGCACCGTCGAGCCGGTCACTGCGCTGTCAGAATGTAAGTTAACGAACCTAACGAGGTGATGATGGACTGGAACAAGGATCACGTCCGGGAAACGATGCTCTCGCTCGAAACGGCTGCCTTACACGGTGCTCGCGAGAATTACCTGGACTACGTTTCCACTGCTCGTCTCGATCGGAGCGAGCCGATCGAGAACGATGAACAGGCGCAAGCTGAAGTCGCGAGCGATCTTGCAGAGGCGCTCGACGACACGCTCCATGATTATGCCGACAAGCTCGACAAGCTTAGGACGATCGACTTCGGACCGAAGTCTGCCGTCGCAGAAGGTGCCCTGGTCAAGCTATCGGGGCGCTACTTCGTGATCGCCGTTTCAACGAGCAAATTCGTGTGCCACGGACAGGAGCTCATGGGGATCTCCACGATGGCGCCGATCTATGAAGCCATCGAAGGGGCTCGACCCGGAGAGACGGTGAAATTCAAGGGCCGGAACCTTTTGGTCGAGGAGGTCGCGTAGGATGTTGTCCGGGCATTCCTAGCTCATACCGCGCTCATCCCTGTCGTTCGCTTGTACCATCGCGTCAAGCGAACCCGTGATCATCGGTGTGCTCGGGCAGCGCGTGGCCTTCGCTGCCGCGGTGCGGACGGGGCATCCACGGACGATTGCCAGCACTGACAGGATGGTCAGAAGCGCTGCAGCGTACAGGAAGAGACCGCCAGGACCCGCGAGGCTGATCGCGGCTCCTCCGATCAAAGGTCCCACCGCAGTCCCCACACCGTTGATGAGCAGAAGACCACGCGCGGTGCCTAGGGCCGAGACTCAATCACAGCCAGAAGGCCAGTGCGGTGGCGAGTGCGACGCCGGAGAGGAAGTTGGCGGCGAGCTTGTCGTAGCGCGTGGCGACGCGGCGGAAGTCCTTGAGGCGGCAGAAGGCATTTTCGATGAGGTGCCTGCCCTTGTAGCGCTCGCGGTCGTAGCGGACGGCGCGCTTGCGGTTGGAGCGTCCGGGGATCACCGGCACCGCCCCGGCCTGGCGCAAGGATCGGCGGAGCGCGTCGGCGTCGTAGCCCTTGTCGGCGAGCAGATAGCGGACCCGCCCCATACGGGTGAGCAACTCGGGTGCGGCCTTCACGTCGGCGACGTTGCCGGGCGTCAGCATCAAGGCATAGGGGCGGCCGATGACGTCGGTGAGCGCGTGGACCTTGGTCGTCCACCCGCCGCGCGAACGGCCGATCGCCTGCGTCCGAGCCCCCCTTTTCCGCCGAAAGCAGAGCGTTGCGCCTTGATGTAGGTGCTGTCGATCGCGGTGCTCCTCGCCACTGCGCCTGCCTCCACCAAAGCGTGGAGCAGCTCGAGCCAGAAGCCCCGCGCCGACCACCGGTTGAAGCGGTTGTAGATCGTCGTCGCAGGACCGTAATCGGCCGGACAGTCGACCCACCGGCAACCGCTCTTGAGCACGTGAAAGATGCCGGAGATCACCCGCCGATCGTCCACCCGCCGCGCCCCAGGCTGGTTCTTCGGCAGGTGCGGCTCCACCGCCGCCCACGCTTCGTCCGACAACCAGAACAGTGATGCCATGCTCACCTCCGTCGCCCCCGCAACGGTGTGAATCAGAAAACCGCTGCAACCTCAACCCGCTGATTGGGTTTTGACCCTAGCAGCTGTCCAGCCGGAAGATTGTCGTTCGCGATCGCCACGCACAACGAGTAAATCGGAATGCCGAACCCGCCGAAGAGCGCGCCTGCGACGAGAAGCAGGGGCAGGGGGGCTTCGGTCGCCAGCGCCACGCCGGCTGCCGCCACTGCAGACGCCAAGGCGGCGCCGGCGATGATCAGATTGCGAGGCACCCGGTCAGAAAGCCAGCCGAGTGGCCATTGCAATGCAAGGGTTCCCCCAAGGACACTGGCCATGAACGCGGAGATGCCGCCGATGTCGAGTCCGATACTTTGCGCGAAACTCGGACCCAACCCCCAGAATCCGCCGATGGCCAGGCCGGCCAGGAACACTCCGAATGTAGCTAAAGGGGAGACTGACAAGAGATCCCGAAACGCGACTGGTTCCAGTGTCACCTCGGCTGGCGAGTGGCTTGGCAGAAGCGTAATAGGGACGACAGCCGCCGAGATCAGGACGGAGACGATAAGGAACAAGGCCATCCCTGCTGGGGGAGCTACGTTGAGGAGCGCTTGTCCAAGGGCCCATGAGCCCATGGATACAACGCCGAAGATCGACAGGAGCTGCCCGCGCGTCGAGGGCACCGCGTGCGCGTTAAGCCAGCTCTCGGTCGACAGGATCATGCCGGCGTAAGCGAAGCCGGTGACCATGCGCAGGGGCATCCATGCCCACGGTTCCACCAGCACGGCGTGGAGAAGGGCAGTGATCGATGCGACGGCCGCAAAGCCGGCGAACGTCCTTACGTGGCCAACGGATACGATGATGCGCGGCAGCACTAGTGCACCGATAGTGAAGCCTGAGAAGTAGGCGGACATCATCGCGCCGATGCTGCCGCTGGAAAACTCCTCCTGCCCAGCCCGGACGATCAGCAGCGTGCCCAGCAGGCCGTTGCCCAGCATGAGGAAGGCGACGCTCATAAGCAGAGCCGCCACTGGCGCAAGAACGAGACCGCGCGTGCAAGCCACCCTGAGCGATTTCATCGTGGAGGGCATGAGCTACCCTGACCCTCTTTTCTCTTCTCCGCACTGCACCGCAGGGTGCTAAAGATCACCGCAGCGAGCTTGCGACGTTGGTATCCTTCGAGCCTCATGAGCCTGTTGCGGGTCGTTGATATTCAGCGGCGCTGATGAAGCGGTCGAAAGACTCGCACCAAATCACGACGGTGGTGAATGCGGCGACGTCGATGTCGGGCGCGACGGAGATGATGAAGCCATCGAAGGTTTTTACGTCACCGACACGGCGGGACATGTGCTTGATCGCGAGAAACTCGTCTTTGGTGCGCACGAAGTGCGGGGCGAGGTAGAGCTTGTAATCGGGGCCAGGGGATAGGCGGCCGATATGCGCTATCTGGTCGCGCGACACCCTCACGGTGCCGTCGCCCCGATGAACGAAATCGCTGCCCTTCAGACTACGCTTAAATTGCCCAGTGTAGAGCGCCTGTGTCACGGCCGATGCTAAGGCAGCTGCATCTGGCGCAGGCGGTGCCGTCAGGATCGGCAGAGCGTAAATACCGGCAGCAAACCCCAGTGCCAGCATCGCGACGTGGGTAGTGGCAAGGATGAGCCAGCGACGCATCGATCAAGCTCGATCCAGATGTGCCACCAGCTTGTCCGCGTCCAAATGAAAGTCCGAGAATACTACCGTCCCGCGGGCATCGATCACGCTGAACCAGGGCGTGCCACGAGTGTGGTAATCCTCCATGAACGTCGGGAGCCGCGCGCCCTCCATCAGCGGATCATGGCCGAATGGCACCGGAAGCCCATACTGCGACTGGTTTGGTCGCAGCTTTTCGAAGGTGTTCTCCTGCTCTCCCTCAAACACTGTTTGAATCACCGCGAAACCGACGCCTCGCTTCGCCAAGCCGGCATGGAGCCGCTGTAGCGTGGGAAAGCCGTGCACATGACAGCCGCGGCACCAATGCTGAAACGCGAAGAGGATCTTCGGTCCTAGCCCAAGATCGGAGAGCGTGACGGGAGTGTCCAGCTGCTTGCCGTCCGCTCCGATCCATTCTCTAACACGAAGTTCAGGGGCAAACTGTTCGACGTCGGTCATGACGAGATTCCTATCCTCCGAATGCCCGTCAACACCTGGAGTATAACGAAGACCGGCCCTCGGCCGAACTCGTAGTGATCCATCTCCGCTTTTGATCTGGAGATCCTGGTGCACTGTGTTCTAGGGCATCAAACTCAACCCGGGCGGTGGGTACTATGAAGCTTGCGCATGCGCCTTTCCAATAGCTGGAGAGTATAGTTTCCATGTATGCGGGGCGGTGGCCGGTGATTTGGATTTCACCTCACTACATAGTGGGCATGACAATGACTGGAGTTTCGCATCGCGACCATCGCGAGCTTGGCGACGTCCCATGGCTGCGCGGCTACGACCACGGCATGGCGCTCGCCTCCGCGCAAGGCAAACCGGTGCTGCTGCTGTTTCAGGAAGTGCCGGGTTGCTCGACGTGCGTGCACTTCGGGCAGGACGTTCTTACGCATCCGCTCATGGTAGAGCTGATCACCGACCGGTTCGTGCCGGTGGCGATCTTCAACAACCATCCTGGAGCGGATGCCAAAATCCTGCGCCTCTATGGCGAGCGATCCTGGAACAATCCGGTCATGCGGTTTCTCCGACCCGATGGCGCCGAGCTGCTGCCGCGCTTGGCCGATCGCTACGATCCGCTCGGGCTGCATGAAAAGCTCAGCGCCGTTTTGCAGATGTTCGACGGTGATGTCCCGTCGTACTTCCGTTTGCTCGGCCGCGACTTGCTGATCGAGAGTGGCCTCACCGAAAACGCTGTCTACATGACGCCCTGTTTCTGGTCGGGCGAGACAAGCCTTGCACAGCATCCAGCGGTGATCACGACCGATGCGGGCTGGGTGGATGGCGAGGAAGCGGTGCAGGTTCAATTCGATCCGAAGACGGTCACGCGGGCCGACTTGAACGCTTATGCTCGTGTAGAAGGCTTTGCACCGGCGGCGCCCGGCGGCTTCAGCGTGGATCGGGAGCCGCAATTCTACCTGCGTAAGAACATCGTCCGCCATCTGCCGCTGACGGCGGCGCAGCGAACTCAAATCAACCTGGCGCTGCCCTACCGCAGATCCATCCCCGAGTTGCTCAGCCCGTCGCAGGCCGCCTGGCTTGCCAATCCGCTTTTGCAGCGAGTGAGCAACGCAGAGACTTACCGCGAAGACATTCGCCATAGCTGGCCGGCGCGGAGGGCGCAGCTTGGTTCGGCTCGCAAAGCCGATTGATGTCGAAGGGTCTCAACGAAACTTAGGTTTGCGGTGGGCTCGGTGATCACGCGGAAATCGATGCCTTCGCGGCTATCGAAACTATAGTGACAGGGTATTGGGAAAGAGCGTTGCTCTAACGGTATAGTCGGAACGTACTCGTCACGGTTCCCGGCGGGTGACGTCTGTTAATACTGACAGAGCATCAGGTAACGAGTTTTCTCAAGATCCGTTTTCGAGCGGATCCGCGTGCGAAAAGTCCCTTGTCGCAGGAGTGTGAGCGGAAAACCAGGCCCGTGCTGTCGCGACGAGAAGGAGAGTCCGGCATGGTCACAAGAGGTTTTACCGGACGCGGATCGGGCGGGGATCAGTCCGGCCGTATCCCCCCTGGCCAGCATCTCGTCGACAACTTCCCGGTTCTCACAGCGGGACCGACGCCGAACATCGATACCTCGAAGTGGAACTTTACGGTCAAGGTCGGACCAAAACCGGCGAAGGTCTGGGACTGGAGCCAGTTCAACGCTCTGCCACAGACCAAGGTGAAGAAGGACATCCACTGCGTCACTTCGTGGTCCAAGCTGGACACGGCTTGGGAGGGCGTGCTGATCGAGGACATCCTGGCCGATGCTGGACTCGAGCGCCCGACCGATTTCGTGCTGGTGCATTCCTACGATGGCTATTCGACGAACGTCCCGCTGGCGGATCTGCTCGCCGATAAGGCGATGGTCGCGCTCAAATATGCAGGGCAGCCACTTCCGCGTGATCACGGTGGCCCAGCTCGGCTGCTCGTTCCGCACCTTTATTTTTGGAAGTCGGCCAAATGGGTGAAGGCGTTACAGTTCACGACGCGCGATGAAGCCGGTTTCTGGGAGCTGCGCGGCTATCACATCTACGGCGATCCATGGCGCGAGCAGCGGTACACGCATGATTGAGAGCGCTGTGCAGGCTGCGCTGTGGCAGAAATCCGTCGTTGAAAGAATCGTTCAGCAAACGCCGGCCATCAAGAGCTTCTCCCTCCGGTTGGGCAACCCATTCACTCATGTGGCGGGTCAGCACGTCGATGTGCGATTGACCGCCCCTGACGGCTACATGGCGATGCGCAGTTATTCGATCGCCTCACCACCTGATGGGTCAGGCATTGTTGAGCTCGCCATCGAACGCCTTCCGGACGGGGAGGTCTCGCCCTTTTTTCACGACGTGGCAGCGGTCGGTGACGAGATCGAACTTCGCGGGCCGCTTGGCGGACACTTCCTCTGGCCGCAGGACGCAGCTGGGCCTGTATTCTTGATCGGCGCAGGCTCGGGCCTGGTGCCGCTGATGGCGATGATACGACAGCGCCGCGTAGAGGCGCAGAATGTGCCGACGGCGTTGCTCCTATCGGCGCGCACCGCTCGCGACGTCCTGTACGCCAAAGAGCTCCAAGCCATCGAGTTCGATGATCCCGGCTTCGTGCTGTCGCTGGCGATCACGCGTGAAGCGCCGACGCGTGAAACCGACTTTGCGCGACGGATCGATGGCGCAATGGTCCAAGAGGTCATCACTCGCCTTCCCCGCACGCCTGCGCACGTCTTCGTCTGTGGTTCGAACGGCTTCGTGAACATCGCAACGGACGGCGCGCTGTTCGCCGGCCTGGACGCCGCGACAATCAAGACCGAGCGCTACGGTGGCTAACGGCGCAGATCCAGTGTCCCGGGAGACTATCATGAGCCGTTTCGCCAAACCCGTTTTCTTGGCTGCCGGTCTTCGGACCGCATTCGGTCGCGGGGGCGGAGCGCTGGCCACATACGATGCAATCTCGCTGTCTGTCCCGGTGGTACAGGCGATGGCCCAGCATGCCGAGCCCGACTTCGTCGTCTGGGGAACCGTGATACCGAACTTGGGCTGGAGCAATATCGCCCGCGAGGTCTGGCTCGACGCCAAGCTCAACCCGAGCGTGCCGGCATTCTCGGTCGTTCTCGCCTGCTCGACCAGCATGACTGCGACCTTCGCCGCTGCAGGCATGCTCGGCGGCGGAGCAGACCTGTCGCTAGTCGGCGGGGCCGAGGTCATGAGTCGACCCTCGCTTGCCCTGACGGCCGAGGCGTCCAAGCGGCTCACGGACCTCTTCGCAAAGGATGCAGGTGCCGCGCTGGCCGCGCTGCAGTCGCTTACCGTGCGGGACTACGTCCTGCCAACCAAGGGTTGGGCCAATCGCATCACCGGCCGTACGATGGGCGATCACATGGAGGAAACCGCCAAAGCCTGGAACATCTCGCGCGCGGCGCAGGACGATTGGGCGCTCAAGAGCCACCAGCGTGCAGTCGCTGGCTGGACTAACGGCTTTTTTGACGATCTCGTGGTCCCGCTTCCTGAGCTGACGCGCGACGCCAACCCGCGGGCCGATACGTCGATCGAGCGGCTCGCCGCGCTGAAGCCAGCCTTCGACCGGGATAGCGGGCTGGGGAGCATTACGGCCGGAAACAGCTCACCGATTACCGATGGCGCGGCTGGTTGCTGGGTCGCCAACGAAGCCGGCATTGCCAGACTGCCGACTGATACCCCGCACGTCCGGCTGGTCGATTACGAGGTGTCGGCCGTCGATCTTCATACCGAGGGACTGCTGATGGCGCCGTCCTATGGCATCCCGCGCCTCCTCTCACGGCATCGGCTCGGCTTCTCCGACATCGCGCTGTGGGAAATCCACGAGGCGTTTGCAGCACAGGTGCTGGCGAATGTCGCGGCCATCACCGATCCCGACTGGGTGCGCGCAAAGGCGGGTGTCGAGGCGGACATGGGCCCGTTCGATTGGGAGCGGGTCAACCCCATGGGTGGCTCAGTGGCGATCGGGCATCCGTTCGGCGCCACCGGCGCCCGCGACCTCAGCCAGGCGGTGAAAGAGCTGTGGGCGCTACCGGTCGGAGCACGCGCGATCGTCAGCATCTGCGCCGACGGTGGCCAGGGCACTGTCGCACTTCTCGAACGCGTTTGAGGGGAGACCTGAGAAGTGAAGGCTATTCGTTTCCATGAGTTCGGCGCGCCGAGCGTGCTTCGATACGAAGATGCGCCAAAGCCGGAGGTGAAGCCGGGTGAGGTGCTGGTCCGCGTATCGGCGGCCGGGATCAACCCGCCCGATTGGTATCTTCGGGAAGGATATGCGGAGCTGCCGCCCGAATGGCGGCCGGAGGTCGCATTCCCGGCGATCCCTGGGTCCGATGTGTCTGGCGTCGTCGAAACTGTTGCCGATGACGTGCAGGGTTTCACGCCGGGTGACGAAGTTTTCGGGATGATCCGCTTCCCAAGCTACGGCGACAGCCACGGATATGCGGAGTACGTATCCGCGCCATCATCTGATCTTGCCCTCAAACCGAACACGATCGATCACGTTCACGCCGCAGCGATTCCGATGTCTGGCCTGACCGCGTGGCAGTTCCTGATCGGGCTGGGTCACGACGAGCCTAATCCTTTGCAGCCAGATAGGCACCGGCCTGTCCCGCTCGCGGGCAAACGGGTCCTTATCAACGGCGCCGCGGGCGGGGTGGGGCACTTCGCAGTTCAGCTCGCCAAGCAGGGAGGTGCGCGGGTCATCGCCGTCGCATCCTCTCGGCACGCAAAGTTCCTGGTTGATCTCGGCGCTGACGAGTTCATCGATTACACGAAGACGGCGCCGGAGGATGTCGTGCGAGACGTCGATCTGGTGATCGATGCTGTTGGGGGCCCTGCGGCAGACCGCTTCCTGCGCACGCTCCGCAGCGGTGGCGCTCTGTTTCCAATTTTCCCGTTAGGCTTCGCAGGCCACGACGAAGCAGCCCGGCTCGGCGTGACCGTGTCGGCGACACAGGTGAGATCAAACGGCGCGCAGCTCGCGGAGCTCGGGCGGTTGCTTGCAAGTGGGGCGGTCCGCGTCGCAGTGGACAGCACCTATCCACTATCGCAAGCGGCTGCCGCGCATGAGCGCGCTGCGGCCGGGCACATCCAGGGAAAAATCGTGCTCACCGTCGATGGCGCAGAGCCGCATCCTCATCGAGCAACTTCTGCGTCCCAAACGACGTGGCCGCCGCGTCTGACCGGACACTGAGGTGAAGGCGCTAGCTCCACCCTTTGATTCAGACCGCCAGCAGCTCTGCGCTGTGTCAATGGGTGCTCGCGTCAGCGGTGCGACGCGGGGGGGGCTTCGCTCTCCGGAGCGATGCTCGGTATCGTCTCGCAGTTTCGCGCCCTCACAAAGCAACTTTTTGCTGGGAGGAGAGCAGTGGGACTGAGCGCTGGCACGACTGCCATGAGCGCGATTTCGCGCCCCAAGGCACTTGCGGACCTGATGGTCCTCGACACTCCCGCCGAGCAAGCGTTCGACGACCTTGTCTTTGTTGCGGCCAAGGCTTGCGGCGTGCCGATCGCGCTGATCACCCTTCTCGATGTCGATCGACAGTGGTTCAAGGCCAGGTACGGTCTAGATGTCCAGGAAACGGAGATCGAGCACTCTGTCTGCCGGATCGAGATCGATCGTGCAGAGATGCTGGAGATCGCGGACCTGACCGCCGATGGGCGCACAGATTGCAATCCGCTTGTTACAGGCGCCCGGCACTTCCGCTCATATGCCGGCGCTCCCCTCGTCCTTCGTTCCGGGGCCGTTGTCGGCAGACTGTGCGTCATCGACACCGCGCCTCGCCCGGAGGGGCTGAGCGAATTGGAAAGGTCGATGCTGCGGGCCCTCGCCAGGCTTGCCAGCGAGAATCTCGAACTTCGTCGTATCGCTAAGGTCAGCGAGCGTCAGACAGAGTTGCAGGTCGCGTTGGTCGAGATCGGCGAGATCATTCGCAACAGTGGCGACGCAGGGCAGATGGCCTTGGCGACCGCCGCCGTTGTCGGGCGGGTGCTGACCGCCGATCGCGCCGGACTGGGTTTGGTCGATGATGCTGTAGAGGTGCTTGACGTCGAACGTGACTGGACTGCTCCCGGTGTCCTCAGCGTCGCCGGCCGGCACGCGCTTGACGAGTATCACGGCTTGCAAGCTCCCCTCTCCAGCGGAGATCCACTTGTCGTATTCGATTCCCTTGCCGACGAACGGACACTGCCGAACCTAGCGCTCGCCTTGCGCAATGGGGTGCGCGCGCTTGTCGACGTGCCGGTGCGGGACCCCGGCCGGACGACCGCCCTGTTCTTCGTCCATTCGACACGGCCCAGGTACTGGCTAGCAGAGGAGATCGCGTTTCTCCGCAGCGTCGCCGATCGTCTTGAGGCGGGCGTGGCGCGCCATCGATCTGAGGAGCAGCAGCGCATTGTAAACGGGGAGATCGCGCACCGGCTCAAGAACACGTTGACCATGGTGCAGGCAATCGCGAGCCAGACGCTGCGATCAGCGACCGACCGTGAGTCCGTCTATGCTTTCGAACGCCGCCTGATGGCGTTGAGCGGCGCGCACGACGCTCTGCTCCATAATAGCTGGGCGCGGGCTGACCTCGCATCCATTGCGACAAATGCCATCGAGGCGATCGGCTTCATGGATCGCGTCAGTATGAACGGCCCGCCGGTTGCGCTTGGAGCACAGGCAGCCTTGTCTTTCTCCTTAATCGTGCACGAGCTCCTAACAAACGCCTGCAAGTACGGGGCTCTCAAGGGCGACAGTGGAGAAGTATCGCTGACATGGGAAATCAAGAGCGACGGTGATGAAGCTGGCCTCATGATCAAGTGGCGCGAACGGGGTGGACCTCTTGTCATCCCACCGGCGCGCCGCGGCTTCGGCTCCAAGCTCATCAGCATCGGTCTAGTCGGGACTGGCGGTGTGGATACTCGTTACGATCCGGAGGGGTTTGAGGCCGACTTGCGAGCGCCGATCCGCCATCTGGCAAAGGGCTGACGTAGGAATGCGTATGATCATCAGGCCGATAATTCTCGTCGTGGAAGACGAGCCAATCGTCCGGCTGTTCGCTTCGGACATAATCGAAGAGGCTGGCTTCGAAGTGCTTCAGGCGGCGGACGCCACCGACGCGATCAGCACCTTGGAAGAGCGCTCAGATGTCCGCGTCGTATTTACGGACGTGGATATGCCTGGCGGGATGGATGGCATCATGCTGGCGATCTGCATTCGCGAGCGCTGGCCCGACATCCAGGTTATCATCACGTCAGGACGACCTTGGCCGCAGGAAACCAAACTGCCGAAAAACATGGTCTTCTTCCCGAAGCCGTATCGTCAGGACCGGGTGTTGGAGACGGTCCGGAAGATGGCGGCATGATAATTCGCGCCTGCGTATTGCGCATCGACGCCGCCGAGCGTCCGAGTACCATTAGACAGCGGGCCTCTCACGACCCGAAACCCAGGCTGTTTCCATGGTCGGGGAGGGATCGCCCGTGCTGCTGCTGATCCTCTCTTACCTCGCCGGCGCGCTGACCATCATCAGCCCATGCATCCTGCCGGTGCTCCCGTTCGTGTTCGCGCGAGCGGGTCAACCGTTCATGCGCAGTGGTCTGCCGCTCCTATTGGGGATGGCGGTGACATTCGCCGGAGTGGCCACGTTGGCAGCAGTCGGCGGCAGCTGGGCCGTACAGGCGAACAGCCTCGGAAGAGCGGTAGCGCTGCTGATACTGGGCGTGTTTGGACTGCTGCTGGCGTTCCCCGCGCTCGCCGATCGCGCCACCAGACCGATCGTCAGGCTCGGCGCCCGGCTCACGGAAGCTGCCGGACCAGAGCGGACTGGTGATAGTTTCTGGGCATCACTGCTCCTCGGGGTAGCCACCGGTCTTCTTTGGGCGCCGTGCGCCGGACCGATACTGGGGTTGGTACTGACCGGAGCCGCGTTGAACGGCGCCACTATCGGCACTTCGCTGCTGCTGCTGGCTTATGCCGCTGGTGCGGCAACATCGCTCGCGCTGGCGCTGCTCATCGGCGGACGTGTGTTCGCTGCGATGAAACGGTCGATCCGTGTGGGAGACTGGTTCCGCCGCTCTCTGGGCGCGCTAGTGCTTCTTGCAGTAATCGCCATTGCTCTGGGCCTCGACACGGGCTTATTGACCAAGCTGTCGCTCGCCGGAACGTCCACCGTCGAACAAAGACTCCTGGACAGCTTCCGGGTAGACGATCGTTTGGGGCAGACCAGCACTCTTGGGGATGGTCCGCTCGAAATCGAAGGGGAATTGCCACCGCTCACGGGCGCAACGAGTTGGCTGAATTCTGCGCCGCTCACGCGCGAGACGTTGCGCGGCAAGGTCGTCCTGGTCGATTTCTGGACCTATAGCTGCATCAACTGCCTGCGGACGCTGCCCTACGTAAAAGCCTGGGAGCAGAAATATCGGGCGGCCGGGCTGGTAGTGATCGGGGTTCACGCCCCCGAGTTCGCTTTCGAGAAGGATCCTGACAACGTCGCGAAAGCCGCGCGTGACTTAGGCGTCACCTATCCCGTAGCGCTCGATAACAATCACGCGATCTGGCGCGCCTTTGACAACCGTTACTGGCCGGCCCACTACTTCATCGATGGTCGCGGCCGCGTCCGATACCATCATTTTGGCGAGGGAAATTACGCCGAATCCGAGAAGGTCATCCAGCGGCTTCTTGCCGAAAATGGCCACGCGGTCGGCGACATGCGAACTGTATCGGTGCGCACTGCGGGATCCTCTGCCGCAGCGAGCTGGAACGATGTACGCTCACCCGAGACCTACCTGGGCTATGTGCGTGGCGAGCGTTTCACGTCACCGGGGGGCTTCGTGCGCGAGACCGCGCATGACTATGTCGCGCCGCCTCAGTTGCCCCTGAACGCCTGGGCGCTTTCCGGACGCTGGCTTGCAGGGTCGGAACATGCCTCGTCACAATCCGCCGGGGCCCGCATCGTCTACCGGTTCCATGCCCGCGACGTCCACCTTGTGCTCGGCCCTTCCGCTACGGGCCGACGGGTCCGGTTCCGCGTCACGATCGACGGCAAGCCACCCGCTAGCGATCATGGCTCGGACATCGACGACGCCGGAAACGGCACGATCGAGGGACAAAGACTCTACCAGCTCGTACGGCAGAAGGGCGCCGTTCGCGAGCGCACGTTCGCGATCGAGTTCCTCGATCCCGGCGCTCTGGGTTTTGCCTTCACCTTTGGCTGAGTCTGTTAGGTTTCAGCCGTTGCAATCCATCCCAACTACGTATGATCGGAGACGAGAGCCATGACGCCAAAGATTCTCATCTTTACGACCAACTGGTGCCCCTTTTGCCGGCGCGCGAAAGCACTGTTCACCGAAAAGGGTGTGAAATGGACTGAACACGACATCGAGGATGATCCTGCTCAGCGGCAGGCGATGGAGGAAGCGACAGGACGGAGCACCGTTCCGCAGATCTTCATCAACGGCAAGCACATCGGGGGCTCTGATGACCTTTTGGAGCTCGATGCCAAAGGCGAGCTCGACAAGCTTCTCGCCGGCGAGGTCTCCGCCACCTGATCAATGGTGCCGCTCAGCCAACCGATAGAGCGAAGGAGCGCACAATGGTTTCTGCAGTTTGGAACGACGCCACTATCGCCGCGAGCGACAAGACCGTGATTGTCGACGGCAATCACTACTTTCCGCCCGAAGCCGTCGATCATACTCGGCTCGAGGGAAGCGATCATTCGTCCGTCTGTCCGGTAAAGGGTCGGGCGCGCTATTATCACGTTCGGGTGGGCGAAGAGTGCAACCTGAATGCGGCTTGGGCCTACCCCAACCCGACACCAAGAGCCGAAGCGATCAGAGATCATGTCGCTTTCTGGAAGGGCGTTGAGGTTGCGTAGCAAGCTCCGCGCCGGGGGCGGCCGCTGATGCCGGCAGCGCTTCACGCTCGCGTCTCCGAACACGTCGGGCGGGCGCTCGACGGGCTGGAAACGTCTGGCGAGCTGCCGACCGGTCTCGCACGGAGCGGCGTGACTGTGGAAGCGCCGCATGACGCTGCGCACGGCGACCTGTCGACCAACGCTGCGATGGTGATGGGGAAGCGCGCCGGGGTCCCGCCGCGGCAGCTCGCCGAGGCGCTGGCCAGCCGGCTGGCGGCGCTCGAGGAAGTGACAAGCGTCGACGTCGCCGGGCCGGGCTTCGTCAATCTGCGGGTGACCGATGACGCATGGCGGGACGAGCTGGCGGCGATCGCACATGCGGGCGAGCGATATGGCAGTTCGGACACTGGTGCCGGCAAAACGGTGAACGTCGAATATGTCTCGGCTAATCCGACCGGCCCGATGCATGTGGGGCATTGCCGCGGAGCGGTCGTCGGGGACGCGCTGGCGAACCTGCTGGTGTTCACCGGGCACCGCGTAATCCGCGAGTACTACGTCAACGATGCCGGCGGACAGGTGGACGTCCTCGGGAGATCCGCCCACCTTCGCTACCTCGAGGCGCTGGGCGAAAGTATCGGCGACATCCCGGAGGGCCTGTATCCGGGCGACTATCTTAAGCCCGTGGGCCAGACCTTGGCTTCGGACTTCGGCGACCGCTACCGACATGCCCCGCAGGCCGCGTGGCTTCCGATCTTCCGCTCGCACGCCGTGGCAGCGATGATGGAGACGATCCGCGCGGACCTTACGTTGCTGGGCGTTCGCCATGACCGCTTCGCATCGGAGGCCGAACTTCTCGAAGCGGGACGGCCCGCCGCCGCCGAGGCTTGGCTGCGCGAGCGCGGCCTGATCTATGATGGCGTGCTTGACCCGCCCAAGGGAGAAACCCCGGAGGACTGGCAACCGATCGAGCTGCCGCTGTTCCGCTCGACGCTCTTTGGCGATGATCAGGACCGGCCGATCCGCAAGGCAGATGGAAGCTGGACCTACTTCGGCGTCGACCTCGCCTACCACTTCGAGAAGGCACGCGACGCCGATGAGATGATCGACGTCTGGGGTGCGGATCATGCCGGCACGGTGAAGCGCATCGTCGCAGCTACCGATGCCCTCACCGAAGGGCGCAAGCGCTTCGACGTCAAGCTGGTGCAGATTGTTCGGCTGCTTCGCGAAGGCGAGCCGGTAAAGATGTCGAAGCGTGCAGGCAACTTCGTGACCCTCGCGGATGTGGTGAAAGAGGTCGGCAAGGATGTCGTTCGTTTCACCATGCTCACCCGCAAGGCGGAGGCGCCAATGGACTTCGACTTCGCGAAGGCGGTCGAGGCGTCGCGTGATAATCCGGTCTTCTATGTTCACTACGCGTACGCGCGCATACATTCGCTTTCTCGACGAGCAATCGAGGCCAAGATCGACTTGAGCGCTGAGCCCGACCTTTCCCTCTTAGACGGTCGGGATTTGATCCTAGTCAAGCTGATGGCCCAGTTTCCGCGAGTAGTGGAGGCGGCCGCGTCAGCGCGCGAACCGCATCGGATCGCCTTCTTCCTCGCCGATCTGGCGGCGGCTTTCCACGCGCTGTGGAATGCCGGATCCGATGATCCGGCACGCCGCTTCATCCGCGACGATAACGCGCCGCTCAGCCGCGTACGGCTCTTCTTGGCAGCTGCCGTCGGACAGAGCATCCGCAATGGCTTGGCGCTGATGGGCGTCGAGCCGATGCAGCAGATGCCTCGGAACGACGTTGATTTCGGTTAAGCGGATGGGTTCGCTGCGCAGCGGTTGGGTAAGCCGGGTGGCTGGCTGGTCGGCGGTCATGCTGCGGATCGGCACCGTTCTTGCTCGCCGAACGAGGGCCATCTTCGGTTATGCACTCGCCGCCTGAAATGGAGAAAGCCGCCTTTGAGGCAGCGTTGGAACGGCTGCCAAGCGGCTACAGTGAAGGCGTCTTTGACGGCTACCGCTACGGCGTGACCGTCAAGCGATCTGACGACGGTCGGCGAAACAGTCTGTTTGCGAGAGATCTCGCCGCCACCGATATCGTAAGCTTCAACCTGTACCGCCTGGAAAGCGGCGAGACATTTCTCAGACCCTGCGAAATGTCCTCAGACAAGGTAGTGAAGTTCGTGCTCGGCTTCACGCCCTCAGAATAGCCTCGTGTCGAGTTCTGTTTAGCCACTGCCATGAGTGTTTTGCTCGCAGCCTCCGTAACGTCAGGCTATCGAAACTATAGCCGCGAGTCATTGGACTTAGACCTTGGGCAGCCTCATTCTGATGGCCTCTACGGCCTTAGGGGAATCGATGCCGGCTCCTGCGAAAGCCACCGATCAGGGAGCCTTCTGATGACCGACGCTACAGCTGCGCAACTTGCGACGCCGACCGACCTTGATGAGGCCGCAACGATGACCGTAGCGGACGCACTTAAGATTATCCTCGCAAACAGCTATGCAGTCTACCTGAAGACCAAGAACTTCCACTGGCATGTCTCTGGACCCTACTTCAGGGACTACCATCTTCTTCTCGACGAGCAGGCTGCGGAGATCCTGGCCGTTACCGACGCCATCGCCGAGCGCGCCAGAAAGACGGGCAATCGCACACTTACATCGATTGGTGACATCGCGCGGCATCAGACTATCCGAGACAACGATGCCGAGTTCGTGACGCCGCAGGAAATGCTGGCCGAGCTAAGGGCCGACAACCTCCATATGGTGGAAGGGTTTCGGAAGGCGAAGGCAGTCGCGGATGAGGCAAAGGACAACGCCACCTCTGGCTTGGTCGACGCTTGGACCGATGAGGCCGAACGCCGTGCTTGGTTCCTGTTCGAGGCCAGCCGGCCGAGCCAATGAGCGCTAGCCCGAGGTAGAAGATGTTGAAGGTAGGCCTTGGCGGCGGTTGCCATTGGTGCACCGAGGGGGTGTTTCAAGCATTACGAGGGGTCACGCAGGTCGATCAGGGCTATTTGCAATCCGAGCCACCGGCGGACACTTGGGCCGAGGGCGTGGTCGTGACGTTCGACCCGTCCACCATCAGCCTGGGAATGCTCGCCGAGGTACATCTTAGAACGCATTCATCGAGCAGAGCTCGTTCCCCGCGTGGGAAGTACCGCAGCGCAATCTATATCTTTGAGCCCGGACAACGGGCGGAAGCTGAGCGAACGGTGCGCCGGTTCGCGGAAGAAGCCGCAAAGACGATTCACACGCAGGTGGTGCCGTTCGTCGACTTCTTGCCATCGCAGGAGCGCTACCAAAACTACTATCGCAACGATCCCAATCGGCCATTCTGCCGCCGATACATCGATCCGAAACTCGATCTCATCCGCCGCGAGTATGCGGAACATGCGCTACCAGGTGGGTGAGCGCGTGTGTGCCTCGTCGAGCCGGAAGGTGAGGTCGATGAAAGACCGCTTTGTTGTGCGCTGCCGATTTTCTGCATGCGGCGCCCATCTGCTCGCGAGTAGATCCCACGCGGACTCGCAGGATTACCCGGTTAGTGAGGGCGATCTTTCTCGGCAGACGGTTTGAAGGTGCGCTCCCTCAGGAAGATCAGGTCTGAAACGGCAATGCAACTTCGGAGCGCGCGTTAGGGGAGGTAGATCGATGATGGTCCCGATGATCTCAGTTCTGTCCCCGTCCCGGCTGTGATCGAGGGAGTTAATGGAACATGCAGGCGACGATCCTCGCGATCATTACGGATGGCACACACTGCCTGAGCCTCCATCATTCCCATCTTGCAGCCTGGAGCCAACTCATGAGCTTCATCGACGCGAGATGGTCCGAGCGTATGGGATCTACAGCTCCGCCGGCTGATGACGAGGCGAAAGCGCAGATGTTCTTTCGACACAATGATGACGACCTGTACGCGATCATCGATGCTGACGTCTCGGAACTCCAAGAGGCGTTGGGTTCGGCCAGCGACCCCGTCATTGGTTAGCGCGGCGGCCCGCCAAGCTGCTTCGACCACATCGAACCAAGGGGCGCTCTATGTTCGAATGCCTTATTCTTGGCGACAGCATCGGGCTTGGCACAGCGAAGGCGATTAACAGCCAGTACGCTCCACGTTGCGACGTTCAGGCGGTCGAAGGGGCGACGGCCGCGCAGATCCTGAGTTGGAGAAGGCCGATCAAGATCTATGGCAGTTGCGTCTTTGCGATCGGCTCGAATGATCCGCCCGGTGCGCCCCTCGCCAGAACCCTCTCGCGCATCCGCGGCAGCATCTGCTTTCGTCGAGTGATTTGGTTGCTCCCGTACGCGCGCGGCCAGGCCTATACTGTCAGCTCGGTAGCAGCTCGGTACGGAGATGAGACCGTCGATCTCACCCGGTTTCCATCCGTGGATCACATACATCCTTGCAGCTACTCGCAGCTGGCATCGGCGCTTCTCCGACGGCCATGACCGATTTATCTCCGCACAGTCATATGGTTGGTAATTGGCTTGGAACCCTGCCGGTCAACAGGCATTCACCTAGCAGCAGCAAGGCTGGTAATGGCCCATCTGAGCGAAGCTGAACTGACCAACTGGACGGCGCTTTATACCGCGACCGCGCTGTGCTGCGCGATCGCGATGAGCTTGGCCATCCTCGTTCTCGCCTGCCGTCTCTGGCGTGAGAAGGTCTGGACGCAGCTGCGAGGTGCCAGGCAAGTGGCGCTTTTCCTGCCGAGGACCTGGTGGCGGTGGCAGAAGCTCTACCTGCTCTCGACGCCCGTAACGCTCGCGATCGTCACCTCGTTCGGTTTGACGTTAAGCTGGGGCTGACCCACTAGAGGCCGAGGGCGTCGGTCAGTCGGGCTACCAGCACTCCAGCGGCGCAGTCGGTCGTTGTGACCGTCAGCACCGGCGCTATGCGCCGAAGCCTGTCACGTTGTTGGTCCTCGTGCTCGCCGAACTCCATCATCTCCAAGATCAATTGCTTGATCTCGCCGGTCCTGTGTGAGCGCGCCTCGATCAGGAAGTCGGGTCGGCACGGGCCGGCGGGAGTGAGTAGGTCGAAGACGGGTTTCTCGACCAGCAGATCGATGCCTCCATCAGCTAGCTGGCGCCTCGCCTTGAGCAGCGCGTGCAGGATGTCTCGCTCAAGATCGGAGTTCACTGGGATAAAGCGATGACCTGAAAGGATCGGCTGGGCATATGCGCGCAACGGTGCGTAGCCCTGGGCTTCTGGGTATTCGCCGGCGACGATCATGACCAGAAACGGTCCCTTCACCGGTTTTCCGGTGAAGGAGAACGATTGCACGCGGTTCGCGACGCGCACGTCCTGCTGGCCAACTACCTCTACGTGGTGACCCCGGACACTAGGCGAGAAGACGGTGAGGAAGCCTTGGGGGGCGTGGCCTCTTGGCCAGCGCTTCGCGAGCTGGCGGAGGACGGCATAGGAACGGCGGCTGTGCAGCGCGTCGGCATGGGTCCAAAACGCGCGGCTGAGCTCGATCCCCGGCGCGATCTCTATCTTGGCGGCAGCACGGGACAGCGCACCGAATTCAGCCTTGATCGACGCCGGCTCGATGTGGTGGGTGAAAGGCGGCACGCGGTTTGTTCCAGCGATGTCGATCAGCCGCCACAGGAGCCGGGCTAGGCGCGGAACCGAAGCATGGCGCGTGCGATCATCGGTCGCATCGTCTTCGGGGCGCTGAGCCAGCTTCTCGGGGGCTGGCCTCAGCACTTCGAAGTAGCCATCCGGCGGGTTAGCCGGAGTCTCGCGTGTGCGGATTTCGGAAAGCCGATGCGTGATTTGATCGCGGAAGAAGGGGCAATCCCCGCGATGCTCGGGCCGCATCGCGCTCGTGAGCCTGCGCAGATAGTAGGTTTCGGCTTCTGAAAGAAACGCCGGCGTGAGAATGGGCGGCGGCTCCCCGGCCGCCAGGCAGTCGCAGGCAATCCATTTCGCACCGATGCGCGCATTCTGGACGAGGGTGATACCCGCATCCTCATCAGCGTGGTTACCGGCCCCCGTATACCAGCGGACCAGTGCTTCACGCAGTGGCGGTGGAAGAGGGATTCGACGTCCGCCGACGCCATTTGTCTCGCGATCGATGAGCCACATTGGCTGGGTTCCACGGCTCCAAAGATTACAGTGTTCGGCTTCTTCGACGGATTGACAACGCAAAACAGCTCGATCTCACTTTCCTAAATTAGAGTGGGAGCAGCTGATGCGAGCGTTGATGTTGACCGGTCCGGCACTGGGTTTGATGGCAGCCGGCGGCGCCGTTGCGCAGCCGTCCAAGGCGGTAAGAGCGGCGGTGGTAATCTCCATGGCTGAGGCCGTGGGCGGCACCGAGGATGATCCCGCCTCGCGGCCGGTGCGTCCCGTCGAAACGAGGCTGGACCGTTCTTCAGCGTCGAATGCTTCATCGCTGGCGACCGGGTTTCGCATCCACGATCTCAGCCGGCGTTGGGTCGAGTATCAGATGGCAAGCGCCTTTGTCCCGCAATCCGTCGGGGCACCCGACGTGTCAGAGGATCCGTTCGCTCCCGTTGGAGTGGCGCAACTGCAGGTGGTGCCGCAAGGCGCAGCGCTAGCGCCGGTTTCCGCTATTCCAGTCCCGGCTTGGATGCGGGGTGGCAGCGCCTTTGCTGCCGCGGCGGCCGCCTATGTGCCGGGGTGTTTGCCGACCGGATATCGGCCCAGTGGGCTCCTCACCGGCGACGCCGAATACCGGCGAAGAGGCTTTTACGGGCTGATGGCGAACATTGCATGCCAGTATGGCATCCCGGTCGGTCTCTTCGACGCGATGATCATCCGCGAAAGCCGGTACAACGCTGCGATATTCTCGCCGAAGAACGCGTTTGGACTTACGCAGTTGATGCCAGGTACAGCCGCTGGTCTTGGCGTCAATCGCTATGACGTGGAGCAGAACCTTCGAGGGGGAGCGCGCTACCTGCGTGAGCAACTCGACCGCTTCGGCCACTATCATCTTGCCCTCGCGGCTTACAACGCGGGCCCGGGTCGCGTGCGCAATGGCTCCGTACCACGGATTGCCGAGACACAAGCATACGTCTCCAGCATTCTCCTGAACTGGTCGAAGCTGAGTGGATCGCCTTCGACACTTAGTAGCGAAGCCGGGAGATTTCCGATGAGCAGTGTGCCGGCCACAGCAACGGCTGTCGTGACGTCGTTTTGAGCCGACCATGTCCTAAGTTTAGAGAGTTAGGTCCTCTTCGAAGGCGGCCCGGCGCTGGAGTATCCTGCTGATTTCGCCGACCATCTTCTTGATCACCGCGGATTGGAAGTGGGTCCCCCATTCCTTCCTGATCTCGCTCCCATCCATGCCTTCGAGGTCTTCCAACGCTTCGAGCAGTCGGTGCGGAAGGCCTTTAAACAGCGTGCTGAGCATTGCGACGAGTGTCGCGAAACGCTCGTCGTCCATCAGCTTCAGGTCGCTAGCCATTTCGACGCTGATGATTGCGTGCATGAGGTCGATGTTGAGTGATCTCAGAATCGATTGGAACTCGGGCAATGTCATCGCAGCGCGTTTGGCTGGGTTGCGATGAAGTATGACCCCGAGGCGGCTCTTCTTGATGTTGGTCCTGAGCGACATTTGCCGGATGCCCATGTCCTGGGCCTCCATCGCCCGCACAATAAGCGGGATGTAATCGGGATCGTGCCCGGGCGTTGCGACACCAGGCGCATCAAGCTCGATTGTGGCCAGCGACGACACAGCTAAAGCCCCCGAAAGACACTTCGGACGAGGCTAGGAAATCACCCGCTCGGGAGGTTGGCAAGCCCAATCTAATCCAGAGCTGCACCAACAGCCTCGGCTATCTACCTGAGGGGAACGACCTTCCCGCTCTCTTCCCCAGACTTTTCGGCGTTTTCGCCGGGCTCGATTCCCATCTGGGTGAGCAGCTTGGTCGCGCTCTTGTCGACGACATAGTCGAACAGGAGCATGGAGATCGCATCGGCAACCGTAAGGTCGGTACCAAGCGCCTCGCCGAGTCGTCTCTTAGCCTCGAAAAGATTGTCGGCGCTCGTCTTCGCGATCTGAAGATGGATGCGGATCGGACCCCCGGTCGGAATCTTACTGAGGTGCTGACGAAGAGTCTCGATGTCGTGCTGCGCGAGCGCATCAGCAGCCGTTGGTCCTGCCAGCTTCTCGACCAGGCTCGTAATGCTCTGGTAGGAGTTCGTGTCATTGGAGAGGAGCCGCAGGCTCTCCGTCGTCAGTCGGAACAGGTACTCCGATACGTCGAGCGAATAATCGCGGCTATCGCCACTCATCTTCCCACGTCTCCGCTCTCGATCAGCCAGCCTCGCTACGCCACGCATAGCAGGAATGGATGAGCCCGCCCAATACGACTCAACGGTCGATGGGTCGACTCCACTCTCCACTGCGGATGTCCGGAAAGCAGGACACATGTCCGCTGTCGCGGACAGCGCTAACTTCTACGTGGACGAAGATCCGTGAGTCGGGATGGCCGTCCGAACAGGTGGACGAAATGAAGCCGAAAATTCCCGTGCACCGCTAAAAGCGTGAAGCCGTGCAAGGTTCCGTGCCGGAGCCGGTGTTCCCACAATCCAAACGGTCTCACCCTTCAATCGGGCGCGGAGAAGCCGCGTCTCCATCGAAGGGAAACTCACTATGCAGTCTGTGCTGAAGCGGCGCGACCGTATGGAGATGGCGATCCTCGCCCTCGCCGTGCTGGCATTCGCGCTCCTCTACTTCGCCGGTCCGGCTTTCGCCGGAGCCGATACCACCTTCGACACCGCCCTGACGAAGTTCACCGACTTCCTCGAGGGCTCTGGTGGCAAGATCATCACGGTCCTGTCGCTCGCGGGCGGCATCGTGGCGCTCGCCTCGGGCCGCTTCTCGATGGGCCAGATCGCCATCCCCGTCGGCGTGGGCGTCGGCGCCGGCACCGGCATTCCGATCGTCACCTCGACCGTCACGGCGACGATCTGAAGCATCCGCACGGCTCGGTCGGGATAGCAGCCCGATCGTGCTCGCGGGGAGGGTGGTGCAATGGCCGCAGACAAGTACGCGATCCCATCTCATCTGGATGATCCCGAGCTGATCGGGCTGTGGACCCTGGATGAGTTCCTGGCGATGGTCATTCCCTTCGTCTGGGGGATCATGACCCAGCACATCCTTATTGGCATGGCGGCAGCGTTCGCCGGCTGGTGGGGACTTAAGAAAGCGAAAGCGGGTCGTGCAGCGTCTTGGTTGCTTCACTTGGCCTATTGGCATCTTCCGGCCGGCTTCACCGGCCTGAGAGCCACGCCACCCTCGTACCTCCGATTGATGGCGGGGTAAGATGGACCTTTCATACAGCCACGCGCAGAACCAGCGCGTCCTCAAGCAGCGCAACCTACTCGTGGTTGTCGCGGCCGCGCTCGCCGGGCTGGCGGCGCTCCTCCTTACCCTCGGCATCTCGCGCGATCGCGAAGTAGTGCTGCAGCCAGTCTTGCAGTCGCCGCTTACGGTCAGCAGCGCGGGTGTCTCGCGCCAGTATCTTGAGATGATCACGCGCGACGTCGTCGTCCTGACGCTCGATCGCAGCCCGCAGAACCTCGAATACTGGATGAACCAGGTCCTCGCGATTACCTCGCCCCGCGCGCAGGGCAAGATAAAGGGCGACCTGCTGAAGATCGTCAATGAGCAGCGCGGGTCGTCCATCGCGCAGTTCTTCACGATCCAGTCGATGGAGATCGACCCCAAGAACCTCCGCTCCGAGGTGACAGGCGAGCTGCACACCATCGTCGGCAACAAGGTGATTTCGAACGAGCGCCGCACCTTCCGGTACGACTGGGAGTACAAGGGTCTGTCTCTCCGTCTGGTCGGCTTCGGAATGGTCCGCACGGGCAGGGAGCTAGACCAATGACCGCTATCTACGCCGTCGGCAGCGCGGCGGTTGGCACCGTCCTGATGTCTCGGATCAGCTGCATCCTGAGCAGGATGATCGGCGCCTGCCTGTTCACGCTCGCCATCCTCTTCTTCCCGCAGCCTGCCTGGGCCGATCAGACGATCTTGGCGGCCGACAATGCGCAGGTCGACTGCCAGGCGTCCGCCAAGGACCTTACGCGCATCAGCCTCGTCGAGGACGAGTTCGCGAGCGTGTCGAAGATCTCGACCGGCAACCCGCAGGACGACTTCTCGGTCGTCAACGAGCCGGTGCGCGGCGACATCTACCTGAGCGTCCCCGAGGGCTACGGCCGGCAGGCGCTCTCGTTCTTCGGCACGACGAAGCGGGGCTATGTCTACAAGTTCATGTGCCGGATCTCGGGCGATGCGGCCGCGCAGGTGTTCGTGTCGAACCCCGCGATCGCCAAAGAGAAGGCCGCGGAAGCCGCTCCGCAGCAGGTTGCGGCCGGGCCGCAGGACGCGGCGGTCGAGCTCGTCCAGGCGATGTATTCGAACAGCGTCGCAGACGGCTACGAGATGCGGCAGCGCACCCTGAAGCCGGTCTATGTCGGCCAGCTCAAGGTCCAGATGATCGCGGAGTATCGCGGCCAGGACCTGACGGGCAAGGTGCTGCGCATCGAGAACACGGGCGACGCCCCGACCGAGCTCACCGAGCGCACCGTGGCTCCGGCCAGCGCGCTCGCCGTCTCCATCGCCGAGCCTAAGCTCGCCCCGGGGAAGGTCACGACGGCCTACCTCGTCTCCCAGAATGTGAGGTAAGCCATGGCTTTCGCGGACATCTTCAATCGCAAGCGCAAGCCGCTGGATGAAGCGGAGGGCGAGGGCATCTCGCCGGTCGGCGGCGAGCTGGCGGGCAACGAGGCAGTGCGGCGCAAGCAGCGCATGCTGCTCGCGGGCGTCGCGGGCGTCGGTCTGGTGCTCTCCTCGATGTGGATCTTCAGCGGCGACGACGACAAGAAGCTCGCCGACGCGGACGGCGCCGAGAAGGTCGAGGTTTCGACCAAGGATATGGTCAACCGCAACCTCTCCAATCAGGAGTGGATGGCGCTTTCGGAAAACCGTTTCCAGTCTACCGAGAACCAGCTCAAGTCCGTGAACGGCCAGTCCGCCCGCATGGACAACCTCGCTGCGCAGATCGAGGCGCTGAAGGGGCAGAACCAGGCAATGCAGGCGGACGGTCAGCGCGTCCTTTCGGCCTATCAGGCCGAGAACGAGCAGCTCCGCAAGCAGATCAACGACCGCCCGGCCGCACCGCCGCCCGCTCCTGGCCCCGCTGCCATGTATGGCCCGCGGGGTCCGCAAGCCTATCAGCGTCCCGACGCCGCAGGCGGCGCGGGCGCGGTCCCCGTCGGTCACTCGGCCGAGGTCAAGATGGTGAACTTCTCGACAGGCGAGAGCGGACCCGCATCTAAGGTCGCCAAGGGCAACACGGTCTACACTGACAGCCCGAACTACCTGCCGCCCAACAGCTTCGCATCTGCGAAGGTGATCGTCGGTGTGGATGCGAGTGCAGGCGTCAATAGCCAAACCGACCCGCTTCCGGTTGTGCTGCGCGTCACTGGCCCCGCCCGCTCGGTCCTTCAGAACGGCAAGCTGCTGACCACCAAGATTCAGGGCTGCCTGATCAACGGCGCAGCGCGTGGCGATCTCTCGAGCGAGAAGGTCTACGTCAAGCTGCAGAAGATGACCTGCCCGCAGCCGGGTGGCCGCTATGCCGTGTCCGAGGTCAAGGGCTTCATCGCGTTCGGCGGCAAGACCGGCGTCCGTGGTCGGGTGGTTAGCCGTGAAGGGTCACTTGCAATGCAGGCCTTCTTGGCCGGCCTCGTGGGCGGCGCCGGCACTGCGCTGAATACTGCTTTCCAGCAACCGCTCGCGACGATCAGCACGGACGGAGACGGCGGCGTGAACCGCACTCCGAGCTTCGGCAGCGTCGGGCTGCGCGCGCTCGGCGGTGGCGCGCAAGAGTCAGGCAAGGACGTGTCCAAGTACCTGATCGAACGGGCCGAGCAGTATCAGCCGGTCATCGAGATGGCGACCGGGATCGACGTCGAAATCGTTTTCCTGGAGGGCGCTTATGTTCGGAATTGATCGTCTTCGTCGGCGCTTGCCGACCAAGGTGGCGGCATTGCTAGTCGCCGTGCCGGTGATCGGCGCCGCCAGCATGGCGGTCGCGGGTCAGATTGCCAGCCCTAGCAGCGTTCAGGTCACGAGCCTCCTCAAGACGCGCCTGCCCAAGACGCCGGTGACGCAGGTCAACTGCGAGAAGGTGCATGGCCTTTGCGAGGTCACGGCCGGCGCGAACCTGTTCTACGTCGACGCGGGCGCGCGCTATCTCATCATCGGCCGCGTGTATGACATGGAGACGCGGCAGGATCTGACGGCCGCGCGGCTGCTCGAGATCAACCCCGACATGCTGGTCGGTGGTGCCGCAAAGGCCAATGCCGCCGCAGCCGAGGGCGGCGGCGATCCCGAGAGCGCGATGCCGGCGCCAAAGGGGCGGGTCGAGAAGACGTCGCTCCCCGCCCGACCGGCCGTGCTTTCGCTCGATAGCCTCCCCAAGGACGGAGCGATCGTCTGGGGCAACCCCTCCGGGCAGACCGTCACGGTGTTCACCGACTTCCGGTGCGGCTACTGCCGCGCGCTCACCAACGTCCTGCGCAGCATGAACGTGCGGGTGGTGGAGCGGCCCATCTCGGTGCTGGGCAGCCGCGACATCGCCGATCGGGTCTATTGCGCGAAGAATCGCGAGGAGGCGCTCCACGCCGCCTACGCAGGCGAGCCGTTCAAGGGCGGCGCGAGCTGCGACACGTCCGGTCTCGATGCCAACGAGGCATTTGCCCACAAGCACGGGCTGAGCGGGACGCCGGTGATCGTGCGGAGCGACGGGGCCATGCTCGAAGGCTATCGCCCCAAGGAGTTCCTGCAGAGCTGGATCAAGGGAGGCCGGTCGTGATCGCGCGGCGTAACGGCCGTAGCGCCGCATTCGCCGCGGTGAGTCTTGTGGCTCTCGCCGCCCTCAATGGCTGCACGACCCTCGGTGGGAACGTGAAAGGCGACTTTTCCTGCGCCGCACCGGACGGTATCTGCGCGCCATCATCGACAATCGACGACCGCGCGCTCGCGATGATTTCGGGCGACGCTGGCGACACGATGATCCCGGCCGGTCCGTATCAGGCGCCCGCCCAGCAGCCGCGGGCGATGCGGACAGCCGCGTCGGTGCCCGCGCCGATGCCCGACCGCAGCGCGGCCCCTGGTTCGCGGACGCGCGAGAAGGTGCTCCGCGTCGTGTTCCAGCCCTACGTCGACGATCGCGGCCGTCTCCACGAGGCGAGCGCTGTCCACACTGTCGTCCAGTCGGAATGGCAGGCACAAGCGCTGGCCGACGCGACCCCAATTCCCGACCGCAACCCTGCGGCGCGGCCGACCGAGGTCAGCCTGTCCGAAGTCGTCGATCGGGATGCACCCGGCTATATCGACGTCGCGGCGATCGACCCCAACCTGCCCGATCCCGCCGTCGTTGCTGCGGCGCGCGCCCGCAAGGCCGATCCTGTCGAAGCCATCAAGGCGGACGTGCAGAGCAAGCTGGGTCAGCGCGGCAAGCGGCGCGCGGCGCCCGCCACGCCGGCGCCGGCCTCCGGCACGCGAACGTCGGCGGTCGCGCCGGCGGCTCGGGCACCCGTCCCTGTTACGGCGGGCGTTCCGGCGCCGAGCGTCGCCCAAGGCGCTCCCGTGGCAAAGCCGGCTCAGGTGGCAACCCAGGCAGGCGTGGTGGTCCATCGTGGTTCCGCGTCGGGAGCGACAGGCCAGCTGACCGCGCTCGTCTCCGCGCCGAGGGCCGCATCGGGGCCGGAAGCGATTGCCCGCATCAAGGGCAGCGAAGCCTATCGCAACGCGCAGGGGCGTGCCGAAGCGACGGCACGCGATGCCGGCGCTTCCGCACCCGCACCGGGCCTCAAGGCCCTGACCAGCCCCACCATCCGCGCCGCGAGCTTCCCGGCGTCGGTTCCGGAGGACAAGTGAGATGAGTGCCAAGCCCGGCTTCTTCGACAACCTGATCTCCGGCGTGTTCGGCGACAGCAAGCGGCCCGACGCGCAGCGGCCTGACCTGGCGGTGCCGATGCTGGCGCACTGGCTGCCCTATCGCAGCTACGACCCCAAAACGAGCATCTTCTACAACTCCGCCTCCCGCGGTTTCGTGATCGAGGTCTCGCCCCTCGTTGGCGCCGACGAGCGCACGGGCGAGATCCTCACCCAGTTCCTGTCCGAGGGCATTCCGGCGCCGGGTTGCCTGCAGTTCCACGACTGGATGAGCCCGCGCATCAGCGAGCGGCTCTCCAGATGGTATCTGCCGCGCTACGCGGCGAGCGGCGTCTACGAGCGCATGGCGAAGCACCGGGTCGACTTTTTGACGGACGGTGTCTGGAACTCGCTGTCGGCCGACGCCCCGTTCTGCCTTCGCAATCACCGCGTCGCGATCTCCTACTCGACCCCCGAGAGCTCGAGCGTCTCGAACGAGGAGATCGTGGCTGTCATGGACGGGCTGATCTCGGTGCTCGGCTCGATCGGCGTGTCGGCGCGCAAGATGGACCCGGTCGCGCTGATCGGGTGGATTGACGACATCACCTCGCCCACGACGGCGGCCGGCGAGGACGTGGTGAGCTACAACCCGCTCGACCCGATCTCCGACCAGGCGGTGCGCCGCGACATCGAGATGAAGGTCGACCCGGACCGCATCCTGCTGCGGACCGAACGGTTCCGTCCGACCGGCAAGGAGGTCAACGGCGCACCCGAGATCGGCGAGATCTAT
>Ga0187844_10000353_pt1 | contig 35958 bp, 34 predicted proteins | sample SpaLakP09_SKY_50_FD_134517 | JGI IMG/M metagenome (GOLD analysis project Ga0187844, IMG submission 134517) | Oligotrophic lake water microbial communities from Sparkling Lake, Wisconsin, USA - SP09_SKY_50 | ecosystem: Environmental > Aquatic > Freshwater > Lake | place: USA: Sparkling Lake... | reverse complement strand
GCCCCCTGAAAACCAGGGCACCCCAAGAAACTTAACGCTTAAGTCGATTTTAGTAATATAAAAGCCGATCCTTATTACTAATTCACTTATGTGCTATTTCTGGCCTTATCCCGGCTGACCCTCGTCTTCACTCCGCGCACTGCCTCAAGGCCACCGATTGATTCCGTCGCTCAATACGGCGGCAAATCGTTAGCACGACAGACCTCTTCATGAGGACCTAGTTTCTTAAGATGGCCTGCTTCTCCCTCCAAGCTTCTTGAACAAATGGATCGGTGATGCCATATAGTCCATGTCCACGGCGCATCACTAGGTTCCCAGCCATGAGCTCGTTAACCACAGGCTGGATCTCCTCCACCTTCACTTCACGTCCAATGGCCTCGGTGTATTCTGCTGCGGCCTCAACAGAGAAAATTCCTCTGGCATCGCCCTCAGTCGAAGCGATCCGCTCGAAAATGGCCGTGGCCAAACCGCCCATCTGTTCAACCTTTTCCAGCTCGATATCGGCCATCGATGTGCGCAAAGTTGCAGCAATGATAGCTAAGGTCGCGTCTGGATCTCCATCAGCGGGCAAGCTCTGATGCAATTGGCGCAGCGCACGCAAAAGCTCCTCAGGTCGATTACCCAGCGTGCGAAATGCCGTAATGCCAGCATCGCGCGAGGGCAGCTTCTGAGCACCATCTTGCGCCAGGCGCGCAAGGATGAAGTCGACATAGTCGGCGTCGAGAACAGGGTAGGAGATAGAGGTAGCCCCGTTAAAAGCTTGCTGGCGCCGCGTCGTCAGCTCGCTCACCATCGCACGATGTGAGCCGGTCCCAAGGAAGATGAAGTAGCCTGGGGTGTCCGGCCGCGGATTAACCGCATCGCGGGCGGCCTTCAGTGCTAGCAGCAATTCATTCCCTTCTTCGGTCGTGATCGCCTGCTGAACCTCGTCGACCACCAGCACTACGTCTCGCTTGGACTGGTCAACCAGCTCGGTGATCGCTTGAGCCAGCGAGGCACCACCCGGCTCGCCAAGCTTGTCCAATTTGAAGCCAAATTTGAACCCGAAACCGCCAACGTCCACACCGCTCACGCGGGAGAGGCGTGCTAACATAGAAGATCCGGGCGTTTGCAGCTCCTGCAGGGCAGCAGCGATAGCGACGCGAACCAGTTGAGCCGGATTCGACTTGACGTCACTCCAAAGGTCGACATAAATCACCAGCGCGCCCTCGGCCTCCAGCGCAGGAATAAGGTCGCGCTGCAAGAACGTGGTTTTGCCAGTACGTCGCTGGCCGGAGATGAACAATCCGGAGCGCAATCCCTCATTGAGTACGCTTGGGTGGATTAACTGCTTGGCCATTTCCGCAGCCAGTGCTGGGCGGGAGAAATATTGACTCATGGAATTATATTAATTATGGATAGAGAATAATTATATGGTACACATAATTCCCATAAAAACAAGGCTGATTGGCTTGGCGATCACCACGGGTACCGCCCGGATACCGGGCTCAACATAGAAAGTGGCATTCCGCCATTATGGCGGAACCATCGAGTCCGAAGCGCTTGAGACACGCCAACCGTCTCAGAAGCCAACTTACTCGTAATGTCTCTTGCTATTTACTCCCAGACTAGCCGAATTGCCTCACGGCGATGCGACGGCACAGCTGGTGAGCGCGTCGCTCCGCGCCCGTCAACTTCTCATCCATTTCGCGGGTCGTCCCATAAACACCTCCTTGATTAGGATGTTGCGAGGACCGGTTGAATCCGCCCGGGCTGCCACGGTCCGAGTGATGCATGACGCCTAGTACCGGCCAGCGGCGAAGCCAAACCATCGTCAGCGCGTCCATCACGATGCCACTCGTCATGCGCGGCTTAAGCGACCAGCCGATCACCTCGCGGTTGAACAGGTCGAACACGATGGCTAGGTAGAGCCAGCATTCGTCAGTCGGCCGATGCAGCGAATGTGTGACACCCATCATTCCATTCCCGCCCAATGAAGTAACTCGTATTGACGCAAATACAGTTACAGATTTGCTTCATTTTAGAATGAAGCAAAAGTGTGACTATTCGCACCACCTACGAGCGTAAATCGTGGATTGCATTTAGTTCGCCAAGCACAGCGAAATTCTATTTGTCTTAATACGTGCTAAGACAAATAGATACACTTTTTGGGGTGTCTGGAAAATGATCACGCCACTTGGACCTATGACATTGGCGCGCCACCTAACACTGCCCGGCGCGCCACATGACCGAGTTTGGCGCGCCGTCGGCGCTGTCAACGCAATGGTCGCGATCGGCAGCCTTTAAAATTGGCAGGCGACCAGCGCACAGCGCTGCAGGACCGCTATCATGACGTTGCGCCGGCATCACATATTTCAGTCCGCTGTGCTTGTTCTGGTGGTTATATGCTTACGAGGCATTCCTTTGCATCTTCAACGAGGAGGTGAACGCGGTGTAACGTTAGCTATCCATAAATTAAGGAACGGACGCCATCGTCACCAGCCGGGACGACCTGCCAGCACGCTCCTGCATGCTACCGTAAGACAAAAGAGGTTCCGCTTCACTACAGCCCTAGCTGGCCTCAAATGGCCCTTCTTTCTGTACACACGCATCAAGGCAGCTACCAGAAAAACTGCTTTCAGCAGGGGTACACACAGCCTTGCAAAATCGACGAACATTTATTAAAAGTTTTAAACTGATATAAATCAATGACTTAGAAAAATGTGAAGCGTTGCCGACCGGCTTCGTTGCACAAATCACTGTCTCGAACGTCTACCAGTGCGTCGAGTTGGCTAAGTCGGATTGGGATAGCTGGGAGACTAGCTGGGAATTTGAGCGCAGCTGCTCGCATGCGCGCGGAATATGTGGTGCCATTGAATGCAAAAATGTCGGCGCGTCTTGAAATGCTCGAGGGGGATCAGGGAAAGACTTCCTCGGCTGCGGTAAGGGCGAAAATTGCGAAACAAATTGAAACGTTGAGGAAAAAGCAAACTGAGCTGCTTGGCTTTGAAGAGAAGCTGCGCAACTATTCTGACATGCGAATATCAATCAGCTTAGACGACGGCGTCAAGGCCAACTACGGGAGGTTCGGAGATCTCTTGTCCGAGACCAAGGCAGTCGTGGGGGCTTCTGATGACAAGTAATACTCCTGTATTATTGCAAGCTTTGGGGCGCTTATTCGACGACAATCATGATCTTGTATTTTGGCATGATGCAGACGTTGAGTTCCAAGCGTGCGTCCGACTCATTGAGAAAGCAAAAACTGACCCCGTCATCAGTGGTGATATAACAAGCTAAATGCAGTACTGAAAGTCCATGGCCTAAAGCAAAACGGCCCACAATGTGGGCCGTTAGAATGAATTGGGGTGGAAACTTATGCGGGAATTACCCCAGACCAGTCAGCACCAAACCCCTTGACTTGTAGACCTCACGAAAGGGCATATTGATATAATACCATTTTTCACCGACAATGCAAATATGCGATTCGACAAACTCGATACTTCTTTCGCCCTAAACAGACGCCAGTTACTGTTTGTAGAGACCTGGTTCAATGAGGTACACGAGTTTTCTGTCGACGCGTTTCGTGTCAGGGTAATGAATCCTATCAATATACTCGAAGAAACGCTGAAGTGCATCACTGAGGGACAATTCAATGCGGACGACAAAGCCCGCATCTGGCCCGAACTTGTATCGATCTTTGAGGGTTCGTTCTTGCTCGATTTGGCTCCATATCGGACAGCAAAACGTGAGCTCCTTTCACTGATCACGCAGGCCGTGGCCAAGCCCAAGGAAGCCGACAAGCATAGCAACCTAATCGATGCGTATGGGCGCGAATTGCTGCAGTCACTAAAGGCAGAATTCGTTACATCCTGTACAAAATGGCTCTCCATTACACTCGCGGCTGTTCACGAGGACCCAGACGAAGATCCTGACCTGGAGAATGTGCAGAAAATCACTGGACAACTTTTGAGCTGTCTCGTTGCCGACGGATGGAGCATCGAGTCACTGTACACAATGTACCGTACTTGCCTGCGTCAGGATGGGCCGCACACGAATGGTGGCGAGCCTTATCAATTCGTGCATGCATTAGCTTGGATGTTCAACCGGCTCGCCAGCCACCATAAGCAGTACCGTATCACCTTCTCGATAAATCAGTTATCGAACGCAGAGGCGATTCCGCGTACCGTAGGTGATATCGAATTTAGTTCGGAAGTCCCGCCTGTTAGTACTGAGGCCAGTCGCTCGGTCAAGAAGTTCGTCGAACCATCCCGCAATAAACTTTTTGCATCAATGACATTGCCGGCCAACGATAGCCGTATCGCAGGCATGCGCGCGGCAGTGCACATCGAACAAGTGCTCGATGTGGTTCGTTACGATTTCTTGAAGCAGAACTTCACGCTTTCGGATTCCTTCCTTGTCGACAAGGAGGAAGGCCGTCACATTGTGCTGCCTATCCTCAAGACCGTTCCAAACCCACCTCGGGAGATTACGACCGGCCAACTCCACGACTTCATGAATCGTCTGGCAAGCCTGGTATCCAGCGGGACACTGCGGGAAGATTTTAAAGATCGGATCTACTCTGCTTTTCGCTTATACCGCACAGGCGCGGAGACTTCCAACCTAGAGAATAAGCTGGTGAACTGGTGGACAGCCCTGGAGTATCTGATCAAGGCCGGAGGCAACGGCGGGATCGGTAATGCCGTTGAAAATGCTCTATATCCGACTGTAACCATGTCCTACGTGCTCAAACATATGGATGCAGCAAGAGCGGCGATGAAGCATTTTGGAATAGCTTTACAAAGTTCACTGGGCGAGGACATTGAATATTCGACATTCTCGTCGGCCGAAACATATACGTTGCTAACAGATAGAACTACACAATTAGCTGTCACCACTGCTGTGGCGTCATCGCCCTACGCAGCGCTCTATTTCAAACGCCTCTTTGCCAAATTTGCCACAGCACCTACGCTGGCTATCGCACTCGAACGACACGAGCAATCCGTGAAATGGCAAATCCAACGGATTTACCGGGCTCGCTGCGACATTGTGCACAGTGCTGGGCGAGTCGATCAAGCCGCTCTCCTTTGTGCGAATCTGGAGTCGTATCTCAAAACGCTTCTCGATACTTTCCTCCAGTCACTGCATAGCTTGGAGACAATGCGAACTCCCAAAGAGTTTTTCGACCGTCGGCGTTATATGTACGATCGTACTATAGAGCAATTGAGAAAGAACGACCACAGCTTGCTGATGGAGATGCTTGGCGCTGCGGCAGCCTGACCTACCGTTCATCCAATACAGTAATAGTCCGACTGTTCATTGGCTACTACTTAACCAGTCACATTTTTACTTTACAATTGGCTAATCATGACAACGCTGAGCATTCGGTTGTACTCGATGAAAAAATGGTATTTGATCTTGCCCCCGTATAACCGGACACAGCCTGTCGCTTAATTAACGCCGCTTTCCTTAGCCCGGCGTGCCAGCTCCCTCCTAAACATGCGAGGCGATTTCAAATTCAACGACGAGTGCGGATGAACCTCATTGAAATGCGTAAAGGCGTCTGGCAATTGAGCGAGAACGACTTCGTCGTTGCTGCGGTCCATCTGGCTCACGTAGTCACTATGCATATCGAGAAGGTGAGGGCATTCACGATTATCGTTGACGTTCAGGCGCAATAACCACGTTGAACTGATGGCGGCGTTTTAGGTGTATCCAGATGCCGGCGCATTTACCCGTCAAAAATCCCAAGCTCCACGCATGGCCTGCCATTCGGCCGGGTTAGGTGGCCACCTTTGTGGCTAGCCGGACATGCAACCCGGTACCCGCAGTAAATCTGCCATTACGAATCGGAAGATCCGTTTGAATTACAGGCCACCGGTTTATCAGCCACAGCTTGCGTTGGGGGCAGTATCTTAGCGCGAAGCTCATCCAAATTTGGCTTCCGCGTGGACTGAAAACGCACATTACGAATACTGGCCTGCATAAGGCGAGCATCGCGCTCGCTGTCCTTGGATGGAACGTGAGTTCGGTCGTCGAGTTCGACCACTGCAATTACTTGATGGTCTTTGCCATAGACCACATAATCAATGCGCTGTTGGGCTATGCTTAACCGATCAGAGTGTGCCTTGTTGCGATCACCACTGGCTGGCTCGATAACTGCAGCCATTGCTACCTGGGGGAAAATGTAATGATCGGGCAAGGCAGTGACTAGACGATCGAAGAACTCCATTTCGTTAGGTGTCATCAGCTGACGTCGCTTGTATGACCGTTGCCGCTGAGATCCTTGCTGTCCGCTACTCCAACGCAAGTAGACGGCAATCGCCGTGACCGCCGCCAAAGCGTAAGCGTCGCCTCAGCCTTCCGATTACCCACAATTCGCTTGTATACTTTTGCCAGTTCTGTTAACTTTTTTCACATGAGGAATTTGATCGCAATCAGATGACGACGCGGGGATCGCCAGACGATTTCCGGCCTCGTCATTTGTTGGCGCCGGAAGGCGAACAGACCTGGATGGATCAAGAAAATTCCGCCTGTAATTTTCGAGACGAGCGACTCAAGAAGCGCTTCCGTCTGCTGCTTGAGCAGTTCTGGAAGAACATGGGCCAAAGCATTCCATTTGCCTGCCAGGACTGGGCAAATACGAAGGCCGCCTATCGATTTTTTTCCAACGACCATGTCAGTGAGCAGGACATATTGGGCGGTCACTTTCAAGCAACGAGCGAGCGCTTCGGCAATGCGGAAGGCCCGATACTTATCCTTCAAGACACAACGACGTTTTCCTATCAACGCGATCAGCCCGAGCGCATTGGGTTCATTGGAAAGACTGGCATCAGCAAGATCGATGGTCGCAGCAAACAGCTCAAGCGATCCTGACGCTCATGCGGCCTGCCTCAACATAGTGACGCGCCATCTCGCGTCGGCGAGATGGCTTCACCACTTTTTTGCCAGAGCCTCCGCAACGATCTCGGCCTTCAGGCGCTCCTCGGCATACATCTTTTTCAGGCGACGATTTTCATCTTCCAGTTCCTTCATGCGGGCCATCAACGAGGCATCCATGCCGCCGAACTTAGAGCGCCACTTATAGAACGTTGCGTTGCTGATGCCGTGCTCGCGGCACAACTCAGGAACCGGCGAGCCGCCCTCGGCTTGCTTGAGGATGGCGATGATCTGGCTATCGGTAAAACGGGACGTCTTCATGCAGAACTTTCAAAAATCTGAGTTTGGAAAATTCTACTTTTAAACGCGATCATTTGCTGGGGGGATTACCCCGGTATCGCGCTCATTCTGGCGTACCGAGCGACGCAAGGTTTCGGAAGTGCAGCCGATCTTGGCTGCGATGGATTCGATGGCTGCCCACTGGGATTCATACTGGCTGGCCGATTCCTCGACCATGCGCACAGCGCGTTCCATCACCTCGGGGGAAAACTTGGATTTTCGTTTCATGGCTCCATTCTCTCAAATGTTAGAGCCTCCCATATTTCCGGAACGGTTCACTCTTGCAGTTCGCCATTTGCGCGCGAAATTGCAACAATGCTACCCGAGTACGCTGAGCATGCTCGAAAGGGGGTGAAATCAAGGGAAAGCATAAGGTTCGCAAAAAAAATGGCCCGCGCAAGGCGGGCCTTTCTTTGTGAACGAGATACTTTCGTTATACGACGCGATGTTGCTCTTCGGCTTTACTGCGGCGTTTTACCTTGAATGTCCGAAATTCTGGACGGTCATGGCTATCAGATTTCGCACTCTTCGCCTTCAGCTTTTTCGCTTCATAAAGTGTGTAGAAACCGCCGCCAATTCCGACGATAGCTACTATCGTGAGAAGAATATAGTCCAGCATGCTAGTTCTCCATTACAGAAAGAGTCAAGTGGATCATGACATGGATGATCACATATAACAAGGCGGATAGTCCTAACATGAACGGATCTAAATCGTTGGTTTTGGTGAAAAGATAAAGGTTTTTTCCACCAAAAAACAGAAACTGACCTGTCGCCAACTCTTTCATGACATCCATCAAGTGCTTGATTTGTTCTTTATTCAAGTATTTCTCCTTCCTTTAATCATACCCCTAATCTAGGGCAAGTGTGGACTGTTCAAATCGGTATCACTCGCTTTAGCAATCACGAGCTCGATGTCATCGGTGGACAGACCCCAATCTTCCGCAAGCAACTCTCGCAATGCCGCCTCCGGTCCACGAAACAGTACTTGCCATGGCGCTTCGGTGGCATCTTCAACTTCGACACCCTTGTCGCGGAAGCGAGCAATGGTTTCGTCGTCTAGCGTAGAGGAAAGCAATTGTGTTACCGGTTTCAACGCTTGATTCCCTCTTGACTTCGGCCGAAAAGTGACACATTCACCGGCATGTCCAAGAAAGTAATTGTGTCAACCCGTAGCATCGGAAAGAAAATCCGTCAACTCGCAGCTTTGAAGATGCGGCGGCAGAGACGTCTTCTCGTAGAGCTGGCTGATCAGATGAAACAATAGCGCGCCACTGGATGGAGGGAACGGCAAAAAGCCCAGCACCGCTCATAACTGCTTCACGAAGGACATAGGCCCCCCCCGGCGTTGCCCGCTACCTCACTAAATTTTTACCAGTCTATGCGAAAGATGGGTTACCCTACTAAAATATTAGTACATATTAAGCACCAAAACTTAGCCTAGAGATTGAGTAAGCGAAGCCGCACAACGTACCTCCATCACCGCGATGTTTGGCGCCCGCTTAGGGCGAGACAGGAAGTATGAGCTGATGAAGACATCACAACCGATTAATTAAAGCACCTTGGAAAACACATGCAAGCACAGGCAGAGCCCACTCATACCGAGCCCCGTACCCGCGGCAAAAAGCTCATAAAGAAAATGGGAACAGATGACAAGCTTCTAGGACTAGGGGCGGTGATCATGCAAGTTGTCGAACTAGTCGAACAGGAAGAGGACGGAGCAAAAGACCTCTGTCAATATGTCCTATCCGACACTGCGCTTTGCCAGAAAATACTGCGACTCGCAAACTCGCATGCATACCGTAAAGCTACTGGCACACCCATCACTAACATAACACGGGCTATAGCCCTGATCGGCTTTAACGGTGTGAAGACCGCAGCGATGAGCATATTGTTATTGGAGACACTTGCAAATAATCCTCACTCGCACAGTGTGCGCTTCGAACTTGAAGTTTCGCTTCTAGCGAGCTTGATAGCTCGTGAAGTAGGACGTAGCGAAGTCTTTCAGGCCAGTGAAGAAGCAGCAATAGGGGCACTACTACGCAACTTAGGCCCATTAGTTGTCGCCTCCCACGCGCATCAAGACTATGAAAATATCGCAAGGCTATCCGCATCCGGCGACATTCTCCCAGCACAGGCAGAGACACTGGTCCTTGGCTGTAGTTATGAACGGCTATCAATTTCCATCCTAGTGGAATGGCAGTTGCCCGAAGCGATCATTAACAGTATCACCCCACTCCCCGATGGGCCTTGCAAGCCAGCGAGCACACGTGCAGTCTGGATCCGGCAGGTAATCGCCTTCAGTGTAGAGCTGGGAAGATTAATAGCGCGCCAACTGCCAGCCGATGGCGAGGAAATGGCCCGATTACTACACCGGTATGGGCCAGCACTCCGCCTAGACTTAGGGCAATTGAGGCAACAGATTGCAACTGCAAGACAAGATATCCAGCAGATGCTTGCAGGGCTTGATATCCGTCCAGATGGGGTGGCAACAAGCATTGAAGTGGGGATCCCCGACTTATTGAGAGAGGTCGTACTCGCTAATGCAAGCGAGAACGAAGGCTATTACCCTAGCGGGAAGCCCTACCGAGCACATGAACTTCTACTAAACGGCGTACAGCAGATAACGAAGATGAGTGCAGTAGGGCAAAATAAAGCAAATCTGATCATCCCGGCTGTTCTCTTAACCTTGTGCGAAAGTATGGGATTCCGCTTTGCGACGTTGTGCCTGCGGGATCCCTCGAACAGCACTTTCAGGGCACGCGTCGCCGTCGGAGAGCACCATCAGCAACGCAAAGCAGGATTTGTTTTCCCCCATAACAAAGGCGGTGACCTGTTCCATCTAGCTATGGAAAATGATGCTGACCTGATGATCTCGGATACAGGGAGTAGTAAGATTGTCGCCCTACTCCCGGAATGGCACCGCACTCTCCTACCAGATGCGGCAAGTTTTATCGTGCTGCCTTTGAAAATACAGGATAAATCGATAGGCTTATTCTATGCAGATCGCATACGCACAGCACCGGAGGGCGTGCCACCAAATGAAACGGCAGTGATTCGCGCACTGAAACTTCTCGCTTTAGAAGCCCTCACGACACGCTGACTGATGTTGAACATTTGCTCCTCATCATGGTCACGCCCCCCCCCCGTAGGAGCAGCGATTACGGGTCCTCCTGCTAGGAGTAACAGGCTCGGATGACCCACTATCTTCCCAAAGTACCTACCGCGAAATGAGCAAACTAACAACTGTGTTGCAATGGCGACGATTGACTAAAATATTAGTACATCTAAAATGGGATTTCATGTAAGATCCCAAAAAAAGAGAACGTATGCACTGGGTTAATAAAAATTATTATTGAGAAATCAATATTAGGAGTTTCGCCTACGTTGGAAAGCCATAAGTCAAACTTGTACTACGCGGAATGCGAGGCTTTATACCGTCATATGTTCACACACATGTGATTGACGACGATGTCCACCGAAGCTAGAGATCCGGGTGATTCGACCACTGCTAGCTCTGGATACTCTATTACCGGTGTGTTCCGCATAAAACCCAAAAACCATTTAGTTTCGAAAATAAATTGGAGGAGAACCATGATGACTAATCATGCGAAAAAAGAACAAGTGAATAAACCTGGACACGTCAAACTGAACGCGCTAGCCTTAGCTGTGCTGTCATCTACCCTGCTGGTGTCGAACCCTATTCAGGCGGCAAAAGTAACGGAGGTGTGCACCGTACTCAATCCGGCACAGAAATATCATTTAAAAGTCGATAACAAGCCTTTTTATATGACCAGTATTCAGATCCGGCTAGACAAATTGCGTTATACCTACGGCTTTGACGCTGCGGCACGCGAAAAAGTAATCGCCAAAGCTGCTGAGGATCATTTCAATACCATCTCGTTTCCGGTTCAATGGTACGAAATAGAGCCATCGAAAGACGCGTTTAAATGGGACATCCTTGATGAGTACCTTGGACTTGCAAAAAAATATGGACTCAAAGTGGAGTTACTTTGGTTTGGGCAGAATAGTGATGGTCACGCACAGAAACTAGGAAATTTAAATGGCCATTTGAGGGTCCCGGATTATGTATTACGCCCGACTGGAAAAACTCCGGCGACAGCAAGTGACTACACGATCAAGCGGGAAATGAGCGATTACACGCTCGACTTAGCAGATACTAGTTTACGCCAGCGAGAAAAGTTTGCCGTCGAGAAATTAATGGATCACATTGCCACTTGGGATGCAGATAATGGCAATAATCACACTGTAATTGGTGTTCAGGTTGGTAACGAAGTGACCGGGTACAATGGTGTTGAGTTTGATTACAACTTAGTCATAAGTTACTACAACGATATCGCCAGTGCTGTTAAGAATTCAGCCTATTCAGTCTGGACCAGAATGAACGCGTTTCCAGGCCGTCAAGATAGCTTTATTAAAATAAACGAAGCATTGCGTCAGTCCAGTGGTAGCAATATCGATTTCATTGGGACAGATCTATATTCGTCAAATACCTATAACCTTACGCCACGCGATATTACGACGGCGCTGCCATATCGCAACGAGAACTTCCGGATGATTATGGAAAGCGGTGCGAATGAACCGGCAGCAGCCCTTAAACAGGTTGCCGCATTGGCCAGCAATAACGGCTACAGTCACTATGATATGCTCGGGCCTGACGGTCATGGCCTATACAACTTGGTCGGCAAGACCGACTTTGTCGAGAATGGCCCCTATGTCAATGACGTTCGTCTAGTCAATAGTATATTCAACAGTGTCACGCCTGATATCGCCACAAAAGTCCACGGCTACGACCTGTTTGTGCACAACATGCTGGGAGACTCCATTGCGACCACCACTGGCGTAGAAGGTGTTACCTACACACCGGTCGACAGCGCTGACTTTGCACTTAGCATTTCCCACAGTAACACTGAACTGGTCTTGGTGAGTAAGCAAGGCGGCAAATTCACATGGCCTGTATCACTGGGCGTGACAGCTATTCAGACTGGCTATTTTGATAGCAATAATCAGTGGATCAAAGAATCGGACCTGCCTTTTTCGAAAACGACTCCCGAGCTGACGGCCACGCCTGGTAAAACCATATTGTTGACGCACGGCGAGAATTACGCTGTACAAGGTGTCCGCTATCAAGCGGAGTTCGCCAAGTTCGGTGGTGGTACTTTGATTGAAAGCAATTATTTAGGGTTCTCGGGTAACGGCTATGCCAACCTCCCTGCCAATAATGGCTATGTCGAATGGAGTAACGTCGATGGGAAAAATGGCGGGACACGATCCATCTTCATCCGCCATGCGAACGGTGGCAGCGGAAAGCGCAGTGTGAATCTGATCATTAACGGGAATAGTAAAACGATTGTATTCCCTGTTACGGGTTCATGGTCGGCATACCAAAAGCTGCAATTAAATGTAATGCTCAATCCAGGCGCGAATAACACCATTCGGATCCAGTCAACCGGGCAGGACTCATCAAATATTGATGAAATCGAAATCCTGTAATAATAAGTCTGAATTTTTTTACATCCAGATTTACTAAATAAAACCGCCCCGCCCTACAGCGGGGCGGTTTGTATTCAGCATACCTGTTCGCCAAGATTTTTATTTTTTCACTTAACAAATTAAACCGTACTGTATTTATATCGCCGCCATTTATATAAAACATGGATCGTAGGATGTCAAACTTGATTTGTCTTGTTTTTCCATGAGATCTAATATTACCCGTGTAATTCAGCGATATGGATTAGACCATCTTCCGTCCACTATTTAATAAAGATCCGATCACGCATGGAAGAGATCAAATTCCGTCAGAAATTGTCGAGAATTACTAAGTGAAACATGACGCTGATACTGAAACTCGGCAGAAAACCTACCAACCAAATATAAATTAATTCAAAATATGAACGAAAAAATTAGCAATACACCTGTCATTACCGAGCTTCGCATCGTCCCGGTCGCTGGCCAAGATAGTATGCTGTTAAATCTTAGCGGAGCCCACGGGCCTTGGTTCACCCGTAATGTAGTTATCCTGAAGGATAGTGCAGGTCATATCGGCTTGGGCGAGGTCCCTGGTGGAGAAAATATCCGTAAAACGATCGAAGATGCCCGTCCGTTTATTCTTGGATGCGCCATCGGCGAATACAACAGTATCCTGAATGATATGCGTCGCGCCTTTGCAGACCGTGATGCTGGCGGCCGGGGATTGCAAACCTTTGATTTACGTACGGCGATACATGCTGTCACTGCAGTAGAGTCCGCGTTATATGACTTACTTGGCCAGTTTATGAACGTCCCGGTTGCTGCTCTGCTCGGTGAAGGAATGCAGCGTGATCGCGTAGATATGCTAGGCTACCTGTTCTACATTGGCGACCGCAACCAGACCCCTCTGCACTATCGCGATGAACCCGATGCAGACAATGACTGGTTCCAACTAAGAAATCAAAAAGCACTGGGGCCTGAATCCATCGTACGCCTGTGCGAAGCTGCCCATGAGCGGTATGGTTTTAATGATTTCAAGCTTAAAGGCGGAGTCATGCAGGCGGAAGCAGAAATGGAAGCGATTATTGCGATCCATGAACGATTCCCTCACGCCCGCATTACACTTGACCCCAACGGCGCATGGTCGCTAGAAAAAGCGATTCAAGTCTGCTACGACAAGCAAGGCATTCTGGCATATGCAGAAGATCCGTGTGGTGCAGAGAATGGGTTTTCGGGACGCGAAGTACTGGCAGAGTTCCGGCGTGCCACTGGCATACGCACTGCCACCAACATGATCGCGACCGACTGGCGCCAGATGGCTCATTCGCTCTCTCTGCAATCGGTCGACATTCCCTTGGCCGACCCGCACTTCTGGACCATGCAAGGCTCGGTGCGGGTCGCCCAGCTTTGCCAGATGTTCGACCTGACCTGGGGCTCGCACTCTAACAACCATTTTGACATCTCACTCGCCATGTTCACACACGTCGCTGCCGCCGCACCGGGCAAAGTCACCGCAATCGATACGCACTGGATTTGGCAAGATGGCCAACGATTGACTAAACAGCCGCTGCAAATTGAACATGGGCAGGTCAGAATTCCAAGCCGCCCCGGTTTAGGCATCGAACTTGACGAAGCCGAATTAGAAAAAGCTCATCAGTGTTACAAGAAGATGGGACTGGGCGCACGTAACGATGCCGACGCTATGCAGTTCATTATTCCAGGCTGGGAGTTCAACAATAAGTGCCCTTGCTTGGTACGCTAGCAGCTATTGGAGTACGGTTTCGAAAGTCGGCAATATATCGCGGGCAAAGAGACGCAAAACTGGATTATCATTGTCACGCCGATAGGCGCAAACCGTACTGACTCTCTCGGAACTCAAGCGTCGGCATATCACGCCTTCAAACTGCAGACGTAAACAAGATTCCGAAACGAGCGCTGCACCAATTCCAGCGCTCACTAACGCAAGCATGGTATGCATCTGCCCCACAGACTCCACAATCTCTGGCACCACTCCCTCCTCGTTGAAGCGACGCATTAGCAAGTGATAGAACGGACCGGCATCGTAGGGCGAATACATGATAATCCGGCGCCCATCCAGACAGGCGAGCGTTGGATCGACAGGCCAGCGATCAGCCTCTTTCTCTGGTATGGCTAATAGCATTGCCTCGGTCTTGACGAGTGTGCACGCGAGATTGCTATGCTGATGAATGCCACGATTAAGACCGATATCAATTTCCCCGACATTCAATGCTTCGAGTTGTACCGTACTCACCAACTCTTTGAGAGAAATAACCGTGTCCGGAAAGCGGGAGCGCACCCTTCGCAACACATCCGGCAACACACTATAGCCGGCAGCAGCGGTAAATCCTATATTCAGCGAACCGCTGCCACCCGCAGCAATGCGTCGAGCCTGCATTGCTGCGGCGTCCGCCCTCTGCAGGATACTGACGGCTTCAGGGAAAAATGCCCGACCGGCAGGCGTTAGTCCTACGGTGCGATTAGTTCGATTCAATAACTGTGTACCTACCCTCTGCTCGAGAATTTGAATCTGCCGACTTAACGGCGGCTGAGTCATATGTAGTCGTTCGGCAGCGCGCCCAAAATGCAGTTCCTCCACCACGGTAACAAAACAGCGCAATTGACCAAGTTCAAACATCATCCACCTCTTCTCTCATTCCTTGTTGCTCACAACTTCCTCTCGAATACTGCAAGTCTCTTATCGAGACGTACAGCATCGCTCAACTTTCGCTGCGCTATCAGTTTGTCTTACATAGGTCGCCCATAAGACTCAGGCGCGCCGTCAAATCTGATTTCCACCCTGTCGAGGATTACACCCGGGTCAAGCGCATAGATTTCCAATTTGTGCTCGCCCTGCATTAAATGGGATAGCCCGATGGTGCGGACGGCAGTATTTGACAACACATTGGACTTCCATTCATCGCTGCGGCCATGCGTCTCGAAATCAAGTAATTGGGGTTCACTACCGTTGAGGCTATATGCCATGCGCACCCGATTCGATGCCGAGAGTGGATGCACAGGCAGCCCCACGACTCGGAGGCGGGCTTCGCCTGCAGAGTGAGTGTTAAAGCGGAAGCTCAATTTCGGCGCACTTCTGGCCTGCTCAAGCGGCCTCGATGCAACATCGAAATTCGCCCGCTGGCTGAGACCATAACTTCCCAAACCTTCCAGTGCCGTCCAGCCGGGATCTGCCTCGGCAACCGCGGCTGGTAGTGCGATGATACCCTCCCGCTCCCCTGTGCTGCTCGATGTATTGGCGGCCCTGGTTCGTACATTCAATCTGACATGGTCAGCGCCACAATTTATTTCCAGCGACACCGCTTCGTCTGTGCCCCGATACTTGACCTTGATCCGTTGTTCGAATCCATTTTCCTGATTTAGTTGGCCGCTGGCAGGACTCAATTCAAGATTCCCTCCTTTCGTAGCCACTGACCACGGTTGCGGCAAGGCTCCACGCTGAATCAAGGTTACGACAAACTCGTCTGCAAGCCCGCGCACAAAGTTCACGGATTCGCCTGAGTGAGAGAACGGATTTGGGTAACTGATGTAACAACCACGGTCTTGAGCAACATTGAATGCGGCGAAGGCTGGAGCCTTGAAGACGGGCAAGCGCCGTGGCGCAGCATCCATAATCCCCAACCATTTCCCACCGCCGAGAGCATTGTAGGCCTGCGTATCTCGTCCGATGGAACTGTGCGCAAGCTCAGCCATGCTCATTTTGGTGTTGCTCGCATGCCGCCCTTCTCTAGCATATTGGACAGCGAGATCATAGCCGAGCGTACGGCGATTGATATTGGCGCTTGAACGGATCGGATATAGCACGAGCTGAAAATATGCATCCTGCAAGCTAGCAGGAATCTGATTCTTGAAATACTCGGCACGTCTGGTTAAATCATCATAGCGCTCGAGTCGACGCTCTGCCTCTGCACCTCCGTCCAGCAGATAGCTACTCTGGCGCACAGGGGTAATGGTCTCGACCTGACTAAAGCCCATGAACTCTGGGCGTCGTTCCCATGCTAGATCGTAATAATCACGCATTAGCGCGGCAATGCCTTCTGACCAGCCGGGGCCGAACTGACTTTTTAGCCACTCAGTCAAATGCACGTAGGCCGGCTGTCGCAGCAAGTTCGTGTCAAAAGCGGCATCTAGGAAATACTGTCCCAGATATTCAATCGACTTGATATCACCCACATTCACTACCCACAAACGGTTGGTGCCGCTTGCTACGGCGCGCTGCAGCTGATCCCTTACCAGCTCGGGATGCGTGCTCCCTAGCCAAAGGTAATCATGCGGCCGTCCCCAATAGGACAAATGATAATAAAGTCCAGTCCCACCGCGACGCCTTGCCTCTGCTGGAGTGCTAAGTTGGTGCAGGTAGCCATAATTATCATCCGTCCAGATTAACGTGACATCCGCAGGGACAGCGAGTCCCGCCTTGTAAACATCCAATACCTCTTTGTACAATGTCAAAACTTGCGGGATATCTTCTGCCGGCTTATTGGTAACGTCTGCTAGCAATGCACGCTGCAAACCAATCACCTCTTGCATAGCATCACGTGCTTGCATTATCGAGTTCGCCCCCTCCATCGCTGTGTCATGAACACCTCGAATGCCGACCGTATAGATGTTCTCGCCACCTTTGACTTGAACAAGTCGCTCCTTCCAGTAATTGAGCAAAGTCGATCTATTTTTAAAGAAATTGAACTCGCCCTGCATAGCATGATCCCACTCACGTACGTTGTTGCGCATCATAGGTTCAGCATGGGAGGTTCCCACCACGATGCCATAGCGCTGCGCCACCTGGGCGTTGCCCTCGATTTGATAGAAGGGCTTGGTCGAATCATGCATCGCAGGCCAGACTAGATTTGCTTTCAGTCTAGTCATCAATTCAAAAATCCGCGCGTATGTGACAGGACCGATATCGCCTGATGGATCATGTTGTGCAGCCCACGGCTGCAGGCCCCAGTCCTCATCATTAATAAAAATACCGCGATATTTCACCGATGGCTCGGACGAGAGTATCGTCGTATCATCGATGGTGACGTCTGGCTGCACGCGGGGTTTGACATCGGCCCACCACTCCCATGCGGAGACGCCAAGTTCACGGCTTAAATCTACAACAGCATAGATCGCCCCCCGCACATCTGAGCCAGCGAGCAACACCATCTTCTTGCCACCGGAATCAGGCACATCAATTACCTGTCTTTGGTAACTTTCCCAGCGGCCAGAGAGTCGTGTCAGATCAATGCCGTAAGTCTTTGCAATGCCTTGTACAAGAGGGCCATCAAAGCGGCCCACCACAATACAGACCTTCGGGCATAGATCGAGTTTAGTCGCGATCTCGGCTGAACGTCCCGTCACCATTTCGATATCGCGCTTAAGCATATTGCCAGCCACCTGAATGGGCTCATGCTCGTCAGTCACAATCAAAGATGTAGCATCCCCTGTCAACAAGGGTAAAGATCGCGAGTGTGCTGGACCAGCCATAAGGATGGGTAGTCCAATCAACATTCCCATTTTTACTGCGCGCATGACGGTATGAAACACGTGCTCTCCAAGTTAAAAGATTTTTTATAAGATTCCGATTACAACTTCAAATACAGAGCGATGGACGCTTAGGATCATAAGACCATCCGGAAACTAGAAACTGCATGACACCGCCCTGGTGAGCTATTTTGCTGCCCATCCGCTTGTGTAAATCATGGGCTTTTCGTATTTGCTCCATGTCGGGCTCGACGCCTAATCCCCCTTTTTCCGGTACACGAATGGCACCATCCTCAATTTGCAAGGGCTCGTGCGTGAGTCTTTCGATACCTTCCTGGTGGATCCAATGCGTACCCAAAGCAATCGTTGCACTAGGCGACGCGGCCGCAGTTTGAACCAGCATTGCCAGCGAAATATCAAAATGCGTAGTCTCTTGTAGGCCCCAATTCAATCCCCACTCGTGGCAAATATGCGCTGCGCGAACCGCCGCTTGCATACCCCAGCGATGTAGTTCCAGCATGGGAATATCGAGCGAGCCAAGCCGATGAGCTTGCGCCATCTGCCGCCAGTTACCGGCACACAAATTTGACGCAGTAAGAATACTTGTGGCACGTCGAAACTCCGCCAGAATCTCACGATCCGAGTATCCTTGCTCCGCTGCGCATGGGTCAATTACATAGGCCAGGTTATGTCGTTGCGGACGCAATGCCTCGATCGCGAAAGTTAGTGGCCAAGCCCCCTGTGGGTCAACTGCTAGCACACTGTCCGGTTGTCGCTGACGGATCTCGGCGAGCGCATGTATTTCGCTTTCTGGGCGCATGACGCCACACACTAGTCGAAAGTCCCGTATGCCATAACACTCTCTCGCAGCGTCGGCTAGATCAGCGATAGCCGAGGCAGTGAGTGCCTCTTTATGTCGTATTGCATGCCACCTCGAGCGCCCTAGACTATGCGAGTAGGGCAAATTAGTCTGACGATGATCACCCAGAAAATAGAGCGGAGCAGCCACTTGAATATGATCGCATTGCCTGCCAGCCGCTATCAATTCGCAAATCGGCACCCCCAGGTACTGCCCGAGTATATCCAACAGCGCGCATTCAATCGCTGCAAGAAAACTCGGCTGATATTCGTATAGCTTACGACTCTGAGACAGACGTGTCTCCACCACACTCGCGCCCGCCGGATGCTCAATCACGCCCCAGCATATCCCGCACTCGTGACGAATACGCTCAAGAGTTCCCTGAAGGCGAGCGATCTGCGTCCCGACGACAAGTTCTATGAAGCTCGTCAGTGCACGCTGCGCTCGCTTCCCACCAGGCGCTTCGCCCACGCCAACGTAACCATCGCTACTGGTAAGCAGCACTATATTGCGCCTGAAATAGGGAGGGTGCGCACCCCGCAAGTTCAGCAACATGCTATCCCCGCCCAGTACAGGAATCACCTGCATATCACGTATGGTGGGCGCCTTAATCAGTCGACTATTCATTGTGCATAGACTCAGGTTGAAACCGTTCTATCAGTCACGTCAGGGGGGATCCCCCACCGCCTCGATTGCCAATCCACATTGCATAGCACGTGCGGCATGGAACATGGCCAAGCCAGTACCTATACCAGTGCTCATCCAAGTGGGACAGGCTAATATATTACTACCCCAGAATACAATGCGACAAGCTATTGATTTCATCAATTCTGCAAGTGCAAATATATTGGCATGCAGGAAAAAATGTCAGTAAAAAGTGTAATTATCGCTATAAAATTCATCTTTATAGCGGTGAAAAGCGCAACGGGGCTACCTAAATACGGCTGCCATCAACTTTTGATATACTCAAATTTAAAATATTTATTGCAAATCTGTAGCTTTTAATCGACGCACTAATACATTAGTTGCATTGCATGCGTTATGATTCTTCCGTGGACGTGCACTGCTGGCCAAACCCCGCAGCACAGTGCCTTCATTTTCAATACGCGCCAGGTCGTCGTACAGCCTTTCGCCTTGAATCACTTAACACCTTCTGGCAAATGCTTGATTAGGGAGACAATAAATGTATCAACCGAAGAAATTCTCAAAACATCACGTTCAGGCCCCAGTACTCGGTCTGACTCTCATGGCTGGGCTGATAGCACAGGCCTATGCGCAACAGAATACGCCCGAGCCTACGCTGGGAGATAACAATCAAGTCACTGCCCCAACTCCTGCACCAGACACGGCCAATACGCCGATGCAGAATGTCGTCGTAACCGGCTATCGCGCGTCGCTACAGACCTCGGCACGAGACAAACAGCGCTCTACCGGTTTCCAAGACGCGGTGTTCGCAGAAGATATTGGTAAATTCCCCGATAGCAACATCGCCGAATCACTCAACCGTATTCCGGGCGTCCAGATTGGTCGCAACATTGCAGGCGAAGGCACCACGGTACAGATACGTGGCCTTGGTCCTTCTTTTACTAAAGTCACTCTAAACGGCTCTCCGTTTGCTCCAGTCAGTTCGTCTTGGTCCTCGGTCGGTGTGGCCACAGGTGGCGGGAGAGATATTGATCTCAACATTTTGCCAACCGATTTGTTCACAAAACTGACTGTTAGCAAGAGCCCCAATGCTGCCCAGTCAGAAGGAGGTGCTGCAGGAACCGTTGATATTCGTGCCGCACGTCCGTTCGATAAGGAAGGGCAATTTCTCGCCCTCAGTCTAGATGGTGCTTATTCTCAGGATGCAAAGAAGGCTTATCCCAAAGGCTCGATTGTTGCTAGCAAAACTTGGGGTGATACTTTCGGCATTTTGGCCGGTGTCTCTTCCACAAATACTCGGCGTTACAGTAGCTCGTGGGAAGCGATTGGCTGGACCAATCCCAACTTGAGTGCTGCACAAAGCACTAGCCCCAACCGAAACAGCACGGGCGGTGGCAACTGGACTATCCCAGCTACAGTTCCAGCAAATGCAGGCGGTGGTTTAATCGCCGGCACACCTATTGATCAAGCCTTCCTGCTATCGCACAATCCGGGCGTAAGCATTGATGCAATCGACAATGGCTATCTGCCACGCTTGGCCCGTCCTATGACTGACCAAGGAGACAATGCTCGCACCACCGCAATTGTGAGCACCGAGTACCGCCCCTCGAGCGACCTACATTTTTACTTGGACAGCCTGTATTCAACTAATAACGCCAAGTACGAGCGCACTGACATGAACTTCGTTGTTCGTAGCAGTGGCATTATTCCGACCAACTACCAGGTCGACCGTGCGGATTGCTCGAAAGGGTGTGTCGTCACTGCAGCCGATTTTGCAAATGCCTACAACTTCCTCGAATATCGTATGTTTCGTGAAGATGGTTATACCTACAACCTGAATCCGGGCATGGAGTGGAAGCTCAGTGACAAAATCAAATTAAATGCTCAGGCAAACTATGGCAAGAGTCTGTTTCATCGTGAGATGCCAACCATAATTCTGGCAACTGCACCGGGACTAATCCATTACAGCAACTCTACTGGCGTACCACAGATTAACAGCACGACCAATCTGAACGACCCGAATAGTTTTGGCTGGGTCGAGGGCGTCACCCGCGTTCAAATTCAGGATGAGCGCCGACAATCAACCAGTAAAGGCCTACGCGGGGATCTGAGCTACGGCGATAAACAATTCAATGTCAAGCTTGGAGCAGCTTATGATGATTGGGAGCGTCGTATACGTAACTACGATAACTCGATCGCATATCAAGCCTCTACTTGCGGCAATAATCCGTCAATCATACTGGGTGCCCCCAACTCGATGGCGCCATGTAATGGTGCAAATACTCCAGGAGCAAGCGCCGCCGCCCTCTTCCCTGGTTACGGCAATGGTTACACAGCAGGCGCTGCGGGGTTGCCAAGCTTTGCGGGTTCGAAAGTGCCTGCCGCCGCATTGCCTAGCTATCTGTTGCCAGGTCCTAACGGGTATGTAACGATGGACTGGGCAAAGTTCTCGAACGCGACCAATTATGATCAGTTCCACAATGCCACCACGGAAACTGCAGCAACCGCATTGACGACTCCGGCAGCCTACATCCGCGAGCAGACCTCTGCAGCCTTCATTGACAACAACGGTGAGCTGATCCTTAACGGTAACAGCATGCGCTATAACGCCGGTGTGCGCTACACTCGCACCAAGCAGTCAGTGGGTGCGTTCACCGCCCTGCCCGATCCACGTAATAGTGGTTCGGTACAAAATGGGGCGCGCTACCCTGATGTGGCAAATTGGGTGTATCAAGACCGCGAGTACAGCAACGTTTTGCCATCTGCAAGTATCGCCTATAACCTGAACAAAGATCTGGTTTTGCGCGCAGCGCTGTCAAAGTCGATGACCCGTGCAGATCCGACGCTGATCCGTCCCGGCATTACTTTCAACTCGACTTCTGCTGACGTAGGCTCGATCGGCAACCCGAATCTGGATCCGTTCACTGCCAACAACCTCGACATCGGCGTTGAATGGTACACCGGACGTGAAGGTTACATTTCGGCGAATCTGTTCAACAAACAGATCAAGGGGCTAACTGTCGCCAATAATGTGACCATGCCATTTAGCGCGTTGTCGGCATATGGCGTCAACTACAACAGTCTCACCCCGCTGCAGAAAGTTGCACTAGATGCGAGGGGTGGCGCGGATGTCGCGACTGTCGTGATGACCCAAACCCGCAATGCGGCAGGCTACCTCAATGTCAAGGGCCTTGAAATTGGCTGGGTACAGCCACTGGACAAATGGCTGCCAGTAAAGGGCTTCGGCTTTAATGAAAACTTCACTTACGTCGATCAACGGGCGAGCGGTGAAGCGGCTGGAGCATTCGTAGCACTCGGCGTACCTAAAAAATCTAATAACTTCACTTGGTATTTCGAACGTGACGGTTTCATGGCACGCCTATCGCATACCTACTCGGATGGCTTCCAGATGACTGGTGCTAACCAAAATGGTGTGACTCAGGCAGCGATCTTCCGCGACGCATTCAAGCAACTGGACTTCTCGTCAAGCTTTGACCTGGACCGCATCTTGGATCGTGACGGCTACCCTACCATCACGTTTAACATCGCAAACGCCAATAACGCCAAACTTCGTTATTACAACCAGTACGCTAATGCGACCGAAGCCATCAACAGTGGTGGAAGAATCTACTCCATCGGTCTGCGCATGAAGTACTAGTGGTATAGGTCGATAGCGTCTATTTCTAAGGTCTTTTCCCCCCCAAGGCTTTTTATCCAGTGCAGTCTTGGGATTTTGCGGCAGAGCTCACACTCTGCCGCCTTTTTTCTGGATGTTTGTGCATCTGAGCCAATTAGTCTGTTTGGGAAGCCGACCTATTTACACCCGAGGAGTAAAAGCTATGCATCGTAGAGCACAACCAAATGCTAAAACACCGCACAGTTGTCGACGCCAGAATTGGCGCTGTCCCAAGACAAGCGGATTTACCCTGCTTGAGTTACTAGTCGTTGTAGTAATCATTGGTCTACTGGCAGCGTATGTCGGCCCCAAATATTTTTCTCAGTTGGGTAAGTCAGAAGTAACGATTGCAAAGGCTCAAATCGAGGCCTTCGAGAAGTCACTCGATAACTATCGCCTCGACGTAGGACATTACCCCAATACCGAAGAAGGCCTTGATGCTTTGATGCTCCCGCCTGCTTCGGCGGGCGCAAAATGGAATGGCCCGTACTTGAAACGAGGCATACCGTCTGACCCCTGGGGGCATCCGTATCAATACAAAGCGCCTAGTAGCAAAGGCGATTTCGAAATCACATCGCTAGGCCGCGATGGCCAGCCCGGTGGTAGTGGCGAAGACGCCGATATCACTTCCCAATAAGCATCAACTACGCACAAAGCCCTCTCCCCATGCTGTTCGAAGCCCGCACTCTGTCAGCTGAAATGGTAATCGGCCAAATGCTGGTTGATGCTCAAGACGAAGCCGATGCCCGTCGTCAGATCGAGGCGCATGGCCTGTACGTGAGCACGATCGCACCGAAGCGTAGCGCGCTGAGGTGGGTTGGGATCCGCAGCACGCACAGCAACCTGTCGCTGCTACTCCTTAGCCAGGAATTGCTAGCGCTGCTGACGGCCGGACTCAGCATAGTCGAGGGACTGGAGGCGCTGCTGGAAAAGGAAGTCAATACGGCTACCCGCAATGTGCTTGACCGCCTGCTGGCTGGGTTACACGAAGGCCAGCGCTTTTCTGCAGTACTGGCCGATCAGCCGGAACTATTCCCGCCCCTGTATGTGGGTATAATACGGGCAGCCGAAGATACGTCTAATCTGCCGCGCGCACTGGCGCGCTACATTGATTACCAGCAGCGCATCGATCTGGTGCGCGGCAAGCTGGTGTCTGCCGCCATCTATCCCTGCATATTGCTGCTGGTGGGCGGTGCTGTCAGTTTGTTCCTGATAGCCTATGTGGTACCGCGCTTTGCCGAAGTTTATCAGGGGGCGGGCCGCAACCTCCCGTGGATGTCGCAGCAGATGCTGAACTGGGGCCAGTTCGCTGCCCAGCATACTAGCCTGCTGCTGACGGGGCTGGCGGCGCTGCTAGCCCCCGCCCTGCTGGGCGTGCGCCATCTAGTGCGTAGCGGCGGCGTAATGCGCTTAGTGGCGCGCCTGCCCAGTGTGGGTGAGTGCGTGCATATCTACGGACTCTCGCGCCTGTATCTAACGCTGGGCATGCTGAGCGAAGGCGGCATCACCATCGTGCACGCCATCGAGACCGTGCAGAGCATGGTCACGCCGGTGCTGCGACTGCAGCTGCAGGCGGCTCGTAGCGCCATCGAAGCGGGCTTGCCGCTATCGACCGCGTTCGAGGCTAATTACTTGACGACGCCGATTTCGCTACGCATGTTGCGGGTGGGCGAGCGCACGGGCGATATGGGTCTTATGCTGACCCAGTCGGCAGCATTCTACGATGGCAAAATCAGCTGCTGGATCGACCGTTTCACCCGAATTGTCGAGCCGCTACTAATGTCCGCGATTGGTCTGATTGTTGGTGCTATTGTTGTGCTGTTATATATGCCGATTTTTGATCTAGCCGGAGATATGTCATGACGGCTGCCGTCTCACTAAATACTGCCCTCGTCTCACGTGCACGACACGCGTGCAACGCTTCCGGCCGCCCATTGGTAGAAGAAGTCCAGGCACAAACTGGATACGATGCGCGCCAAGTCTTGCAGGCACTGGCGCAGCCTTTCGACATGTACATACTGGAGACGGCCGATATGCTGGCCATGATGCCAGCATTCGATTTACTCCCACTGTCGCTGGCGATGGCGCACCACTGCGTACTGTTGCGCGCCACCGATGTTGGCCTAATTGGCGTAATTTCCGATCCATTCGATCTGGATCTACAGACGTGGTTATCGACGCAGGCACGCGCCACGCCGCAGGCGCCGCTGTCTATCCGGCTGGCGCTGCAGGCCGATATACAGGCCTATCTGTCCAAGCAGGAGGAGTCAGCGCGCGCGACCGATACGCTGCTGCCGGGCAGTACGGAAGGGCGGCGCGATGGCAAGACGGCTGCCGTGCTGTCGTTCGCTTCGGTGTCGGAGGCGGCCAGCCCTGCCGTGCGGCTGGTGAACTCCACACTGTACGATGCGCTCAAGGCTGGAGCTTCCGACATCCACCTTGAAAGTACGGCAGGCGGACTGGCGGTGAAATACCGTGTCGATGGTGTGCTCGACCACGCCACGGCCGTCAACGGCATCGAAGTCGCCGAGCAGATTATCTCTCGCCTGAAAGTGCTGGCCGAACTGGATATCGCCGAGCGCCGCGTGCCTCAGGACGGCAGCTTCCGAGTGGAAGCCAATGGCCGTGAAATCGATCTGCGCGTGTCCATCATGCCGAGTATTCATGGTGAAGATGCGGTGATCCGGATTCTGGATAAGCGCGCCATGATCGAAGCCTATGGTTCGCTGACGCTGGAAGCGCTGGGCTTCGATGCGCCGTCGCTGGCCACGCTGCGCGTGCTGGCGCAGGAAGCCTACGGCATGCTGCTGGTGACTGGGCCGACAGGATCGGGTAAGACCACTACGCTGTATGCGGCGCTGACGGAGATCCATAACGGCCGCGAGAAAATCATTACCATCGAAGATCCGGTGGAGTACCAGTTGCCGGGTATATTGCAGATTCCCGTCAACGAGAAAAAAGGCCTGACCTTTGCCAAGGGGCTGCGCTCGATCCTGCGGCACGATCCGGACAAGATCATGGTGGGTGAAATTCGTGACCGCGAGACGGCTGAAATCGCCGTGCAGTCGGCGCTGACAGGTCACCTTGTGCTGACCACGGTGCACGCGAATAATGTGTTTGATGTGTTCGGCCGCTTTACCCACATGGGCATCGACCCGTACGCGTTTGTGTCGGCGCTGAACGGCATCTGGGCGCAGCGCCTGATCCGGATTAACTGCCCGCACTGTGCTGCACCTTACACGCCGGACGATCATGAACTGGCGAGCGTAGGCCTGACGCGCAGCGAAGCCTATGACTATCGTTTCATGCAGGGCAAGGGCTGCGGCGATTGCCGCGGCACCGGCTACAAGGGGCGCCGCTCGATTGCGGAAATCCTCACGCTGAACGACGAAATCCGTGAGCTGATCGTGGACAAGCGGCCGATACGCCAGATCAAGCAGGCCTCCTATGCAAACGGCACGCGCAGTCTGCGGCAGGCCGCGCTGGAACTGGTCAAGCGTGGCGGCACCACGCTGACGGAAATTAAACGGGTGACTTTGTATGCGTAGAGCCTGGGGACAGTCGCTACGCATAGGCATAGCAGCGCATGGGGTAAGCCTGCTGCAGGAGCGCCGCTGGCGTAATGCCGGTCTGACGTTGCTGGCCGAGCATACTTGCTCCGCTTCGGCCGAACATCCCTACGATGCGATCGCACAGGCGCTGCGTGCGCTGCTGGGCGAACAGCAACTGGCCGGCTGGCCGGTGCACTTCGTGCTTGCCGATGAACTGGTCAGATTGTGGCGCGTAGAACCGCCAGCCGGAGCTGCCCGACTGGCCGACCTGCAGGCTGCTGCAGGCCTGCGCTTCCAGTCACTGTACGGGGAGGCCCCAGCGGGCTGGCAGATCAGCGCGGACTGGAATGCGACGGCACCGTTCTTTGCTGCCGCGCTGCCGCGTGACCTGCTGACCGTGCTGCAGTTGCTGGCGCAGGAAAGCGGCCTGCACATCGTCAGCATCGAACCGCAACTGATCGCATCACTTAATTGCTGGCGTCGTGCCTTACAGCCGGGCGCTTGGTTCGGCCAGATTCATGACGGCTTGCTCAGCATCGCTGCGCTGGAGCCGGATGCCTCGGCTATCCGCGCTATCCGTGTGCTGCCGCTGCCGGCGGGGCAGAGTATTGATCTGAGCTGGCTTTCCCAGACTTTGCAGCGTGAAGCGCTGCTGCTGGACATGGCGCCGCCACAAATGCTGCAAGTCTGTGGCGCAACGCCGACCTTGTGGAATAAACCTGCCAGCCAGTCTGGCCAGATTGCCTGCGCAGTGCTCGATCATGCGCAGCAGGCTGGCGCTCCAACTATGTCGGTGCTGGCGCAACTGGCGCGTAGCGGGAGCGTACGATGAAAGCAGTAAAGATCGATTTTGCGACAGGCAGTGTGCGGCGCGCGCTGTTCCATACCCATCCGCTGGTCATGCTGCTGGCCGGTGCTGGCGTGTTGTTGTGTGCCTCGGTCGCTTACGCTAGCTGGCAACTGGCACAGCAACAGCGCCATCGTGCGGCCGAACTGGGGCAGCTACGCCAGCGTGCGGCAGAACAGGCACAGCGTCCGCGCGAAGTGGCGCAGGTAGCGATTGCACCGGTGCAGGCGCAGTTTGTCAATAGCGCAATCGGCCAGCTGAATCTGCCGTGGCGCGACCTGCAGGATGCCGTGTTGGCAGCCACGCCGCGCCAGATTGCCTTGCTGGCGCTGGAACCTGAGCCGCGCAAGCAGCTGCTCAAGCTGACGGCGGAAGCCAAGTCCAGCGACGACATGGTGGCGTATGTGGCGCAGCTCAAGCAGCAGGAACTGTTCAGCAGCGTGACGCTGATACGGCACGAGATCAACGAGCAGGACGCCAATCGTCCGCTGCGCTTTCAGGTGGAGGCCATATGGCAGGCGCGCTGAAATCGCCGCAGCAGGTGCAGACATTGCAGCGACTGGAGCTGGCGCCGCTGCTACTGCGTAGCCGGATAGCGCTGGCACGTGCCGGAGCATTGCCATGTCTGGCGGTGCTTCTGCTGCTGGCCGGTGTCGTCAGCTGTCTGTGGCTGTTGCCACAGCGCGCCCTCATACAGCAGCAACTGGCGCAGCCTTTGCCCCCTGTGGCGGCGCTGGTAGCGCCGCCAGTCGCGCCTTCGGCTAACCAGAATCTGGCCGACTTTTATACCGTGCTGGGACCACAGCGTTGCGCCGAGCAGCAGGTGAAAGTGTTGTTCGATCTGGCTGCAAAAAACGGACTGACGCTGAATCAGGGCGAATATAAAACGGCGCGCGATGCTGCCAGTGGCGTGACCACCTACCAGATTATTCTGCCGGTGAAGGGGAGCTATCAGGCGATCTGGCAGTTTGCCATGCAGGCTATGCGCGATATGCCGTTTGCAGCGCTCGATGAGGTGGCGTTTCGACGCGAGAATATCGGCGAGCCGGCAGTAGAGGCACGCTTGCGCTTTACCCTGTATCTGAAAGATGGTGGCGCATGAAGCCCTATCAGATCCTGATGGCGTTGGCGCTGGTGGGGGCAGCTGCGCTGCTGATATTCGGTGATTCCAGCCCCGATGGCGCAATCGCAGAAGCGGTACAGCGTCCGCGGCCAGCGGCAGTTACGGTCGCGAGTTCGGCACCAGTGGCGCGTGCTGGCGAAGCACAGCCCGAGGTGGCGATCCTGCGTCTGATCCCGCGTGCCGCATTGGTAGGCGAAGCGACTTTTGCTGCGGGCGAGGGCATCTTCCAGGGACAGAACTGGAATCCGCCGCCACCGCCAGCGCCGCCCGTATCGAATGCGCCACCGCCTCCGCCCATGGCGCCGCCTGTGCCGTTCAGCGTGATTGGCAAGGCGCTGGCTGATGGAGCATGGGAAGTCTATCTATCTCGTGGTGACAAGACCTATGTGGCCCGTCCGCAAAGCATTATCGATGGCAGTTATCGCGTGGAGAAAATCGCGCCGCCAACGATGTCGATTACTTTCCTGCCTTTGAATCAGGTACAACAGATAAATATTGGAGCGCTCGACTGATGGCTAGTCACCTGAAAAATCTGGGCCGCCGTGCCGTCTTTCCTGCCATGCTGGCGGCCGCACTGAGTGGATGTGCCGGTCAGATGGCGTATCGCGATGGCCGTGCACTGATAGCCGAGGACAAGATTGAAGCGGGTCTGCTCAAGTATCAGCAGGCCACGCAGGCCGATCCTAGCAATGCTCAGTACCGTGCTGCATATTTGCGCGAGCGCGAGCGCGCCACCCAGCGCCTGCTAGATCAGGCCGATCGCCTGCGCGCCGACGGCAAGCCGGAACTGGCCGAGCAGAATTTGCTAAGGGTGCAGGGGCTGGATCCGCAGAACGAACGAGCCCGTGCCGGTTTGCGTCTGCTGGAGCGCGATGAGCGCTTGGGACGTCTGTTTGAAGCGGCTAGCCAGCATCTGGCGCGTAATGAACTGGAACTGGCCAAGCAGAAGCTTAACGCCATTCTTACCGAGCAGCCTGCCAACGAGAAGGCGCGCCAGTTGCTGCGCGAAGTGAGCGAACGGCAGGCTCCTGCTGCAAACGAGGCAGGGCTGGCCAAGGCTTACAAGCAGGCGATTACCATCGAGTTTCGCGATGCACCGCTCAAGCAGGTGTTTGATGTGATCTCGCGTCGTTCGGGGCTGAACTTCATTTTCGATAAAGATGTGAAGCTCGACCAGCGAGCCACCATACTGCTCAAGAACAGCACGGTGGAATCGGCCATCTATTTTATGCTGCTGACGAACCAGCTCGAGCAGCAGGTGATGGATGCTAATACCATCCTGATTTTCCCGAATGTGGCGGCCAAGCTGAAGGAATATCAGGAGATGTCGGTCAAGACCTTCTTCATGGCCAACGCCGAAGCCAAGCAGGTGGCCAATACCTTGAAGACCATCCTCAAGACACGCGATGTGGTGGTGGACGAGAAGCTCAATCTGCTAATCGTGCGCGATACCCCGGAAGCGATCCGTCTGGCCGAGCGGCTGGTGGCTTTGCAGGACACGCCAGAAGCGGAAGTGATGCTGGAAGTGGAAATTCTTGAAGTGAATCGCGGAAGCACCATGGATCTGGGCGTGGCCTGGCCCACTTCAGTAGGGCTGACGCCTTTGTCGACCACGAGTGGTGCCGGGCTTACCATCCGCGACTTGAATAATCTGAACCAGCGCAGCATCGGTGTGAGCGGCGTTTCGGGCAGCCTGAATGCCAACACCAAGGATAACAACACCAATCTGCTGGCGAATCCGCGTATCCGTGTGCGCAATAAGGAAAAGGCTAGCATCGTCATCGGCGATAAGCTGCCCGTCATTACCACGACAGTCTCCTCGGGCGTGGGCGGATTTGCCAGTGACTCCATTAGTCTGGTGGAAGTCGGGCTGAAGCTCAACGTCGAACCTATCGTCTATCTGAATAACGAAGTGGCGATCCGGGTGGCGCTCGAGGTCAGCAATCTGACTGGCACCATCACCACCAAGAATGGCGGCACGGCCTATCAGATCGGCACCCGTCAGGCCAGCACCATGCTGCAACTGAAGGATGGCGAGAATCAGGTGCTGGCGGGCCTGATCAATAGCGAGGAGCGGGGTTCCGGTAACCATGTGCCGGGCTTTGGTGATTTGCCAGTGTTGGGGCGTCTGTTTGGTAACAAGCGCGATGACAACCAGAAGACCGAGATTGTTCTGTCGATTACACCGCACTTGATCCGTAATCTGCAGCGGCCGGAAGCATCCGTATCCGAGTTCTCGGCAGGTACCGAGGCTAGCTTCCGGCGTCGTCCGGATTTCAGTGCGCGCGCGCCAGTGGTGCAGCCTGCACCCGCACCGCTACCTTTGCCCGCACCAGTACCCCAGCCTGTCTCGTCAACCGTAACGGCCGGCGACGCGGCGATGCTGCCGCAAGCTGGTGCTGTCAGCATGCCGGTGCCCGCACCCGCGCCTGCGCCGGCGCTGCCCACAGCCGTGCCGGCGGGGCAGGATGAAATCGTTGCGCCGTCGCCGCTGCAACCGCGCCCCTGAGCTGCGCCATGAAAGGCTTCACACTGATCGAACTGCTGGTGACGCTGGCGATACTGGGCTTGCTCAGTGCGCTGGCCGTGCCCACGGTTCAGGTAGTGGTGCAGCGTCGGCAGGAGCAGGAGTTGCGTGAAGCGCTGCATCAGATCCGGCAGGGTATCGATGCCTATAAGCTGGCCTACGATCAGGGCCGGATCACCAAGATGCTGGGCGAGACTGGCTATCCCAAGACGCTGGAAGCGCTCGCTGCAGGGGTGCCTGATGTGCAGAACCCAGCGCATGCCAAGATTTACTTTCTGCGCCGAGTTCCACGCGACCCGTTCAACGGGGATGCCAGCCTGAGCGATGCCCAGACGTGGGGCAAACGTAGCTACGCCAGCGAGCCTGACCAGCCGCGCGAAGGCAATGATGTATATGACGTGTACAGCCTGAGCGAGAAAAGCGGGCTGAATGGTATCCCTTACAGGAAATGGTAACCATGCGTAGCCGAGGCTTTACTCTGATCGAATTGCTGGTGGTGCTGGGCATTATTGCTCTGATGCTCACGTTGGCCGTGCCACGCTTTTTCGGCGGTATCGACAAATCGAAAGAAGTGGTACTGGCCGATAATCTGCGCAATGTGCGGCAGGTGCTAGACCAGTATTACGGTGATACGGGACGCTATCCCGATTCGCTGGAGCAACTGGTCGAGAAGAAATACCTGCGTGCGTTGCCAGTTGATCCGCTCACAGAAAGCGATACTAGTTGGATTCTGATACGGCCCGAGGATGGTAGCAAAGGCGGGATTTATAACATCCATAGTGGTGCTGCCGGCAATAGCCGGAACGGCAAACCTTACGCTGACTGGTAATGTCGAACCAGACCCACCGAGCACAGCTTGGCTTCGCGTACCTAAGCCTGATGATATTGCTGGCGATTTTAGGTCTGGTGGCGGCGAGTACCATTAAGTTAGGCTCGGTCTTGCAACGTAGCTGCGCAGAGCAGGAACTTTTACTGATCGGCACGGCGTTTAGCGAAGCCTTGCAGAGCTATGCCGATGCCACCCCACCTGGTCAGTCCACTATCCCGCTCGTACTTCATGACTTGCTGCGAGACCCCCGTTTCTCTAGTCCTAAAAGACACTTGCGCAAAATCTATGTCGATCCAATTACGGGCAGTGATACTTGGGGCATCGTCTATGCAGGAGATAATGCTGGCGTGATAGCCATCTATAGTTTATCGAATGCGCGCCCCGTCAAGGTTAGCAATTTTCCGCAACGCTTCGCCAGCTTTGCTGGCGCGGCGAAGTTATCTGATTGGAAGTTCACGGGGAAAGCGTTACTAATGAATCAGCAACCAGTATCCGCCAAAACTAATACAGCGCAACCAGAATACAAAGATTAGGCCCAAGTCAGGTATTCAATTCGACGATCACGTCAACAAATTCAGGCATTGAAAATCGACCATACGGCGATCCTTACGTACATAGTCGAAACTAGGAGATGACGTACTCTGGATGTGCTTGCGCAATCTTTGCGATCTGGGACAATGTACCAGAAAGGTGCTCTCGAACTGCGGCAGCTGCTTGCGCCCCATCCCCTGACTCTATGGCAAGCACAATCTTCTTGTGATCATCCACGATCAACTGCGCTTTCCCTTCAATTGGCATATGAAGCCTACGCAAGCGATCGAGATTTCCGCTTTGTTGACGAATCCAAGTCCAGATCGGTTCAACTCCGGCGGTCAGGTACATATGGTGGTGAAACGCCATATCCAGCTTGGCAAACGAAGAGAAATCCTGCAACGTCAGTGCCAACTCTTGTTGCGAGATGAAATTCTTCAACGCAAATGTTAATTGCGGCGTCACCTGCTTAGCTAAGAGCTCTACGACTTCGAGTTCGACCGATAAACGTAAGAAATGTGCCTGTTTAGCTGAGCTGATATAAACGGGGCTGACTTCTGTTGCACGCTGAGGATAAATACAGACGAGCTTTTCCTCACCTAGTTTAGACAATGCATCGCGAATCGGCGTCGACGATAAACCGTAATAGCTTGCTAGGTCGTGACGATCTAGTGTCTCCCCTGGCTTGACCGCAAGCGTAACAATCAGGTCACGCAAATGCTCGAAAACCTGAATCGAGGCACTACGATTACGATCTAGGCGAAAAGGGGTTTTAAAAGCATCCATGCCGAATGTTTCTTACAAAAATCGTTCTGAGACCTTGTTAGTGTTGGTGCCGCACAAAGCCCTATGCGGACTCAGGCATCAACAGTCCAGGATAGAACTCACGCAAAGCCCTAAGACGGGATAAGGTGCCGGATAAATTACGGCGCACTACCGCCTCTGCAGCATATGCATTATGTTGCGAAATGGCGGCAATAAGATCCAGATGGTCCTGAAGTATGTCGGCTGCCTTGCCATTTAGCGAAAGATGCAGTCGACGCAATCGGTCTATATTCCCACTTTTTGAACAGATGAGTTGCCACAAATCTTCTACTTCAGCTGCCACAAATAAGCGCCGATGGAATTCGAAGTCCAACTCAATGAACGCATCGAAATTTTCTTGGCTTAAACTAAAGCGCAAATTGTCCACCACAGAACCAAGCTCCTGAATCAACTTAGGTGCTCCGGCCACAGCTAGTCGCCGTGCGATTTCAACCTCAAGAGACAGGCGCAAGAAGTGTGCGTATTTTGCTGAGTCAATGTCTATCGCACTAACTCGGGTTCCATGCTGAGGAAAAACATCGACGAGCCCCTCTTCCGCCAAACGCAATATTGCATCTCTGATCGGCGTCGCAGAAACATTGAAGAAAGTTGCCAACTCTACCTTAGATAGCGACACTCCGGGCTTCAAGGACAAATTGAGAATTTGCCGACGCAGATACACATACACTTGGTCGGCTGTGCTTTGCTTCTTATCTAACTCAAATTGTGCTTCCATTTTACGCAGCGCTTAAGCCTGACTTGTGATGTTGGCGTGGGCGAGTGCCAGCTCACTCACACTATCAATTTCAGCAATATTGAAATCTTAGTATATGGCCGGATAATACCAGAGATAAAATTCCCATGCACTAATATTTTATCTATCTCTTTAAGCAGCCTATGCGCTGGCATGGATGCTCTTGAAATACATGGGAGCGGAACGCCAACCAGACAAACTGGCGCCAAATTTCAGCCATCTGTCATACCCAAGGTGCAGATCCAGTGGTTCTCACCGTATAACAGGACTTCACAGGCCGTACGCGTATGAAATGTTACCATTTGTGACGATTGCTGCAGCCACTAGGAAAACACACTGAAGATTTAATAAAATTTTCAGAAATATCAACATATATTAAAATATTAGTCCTTACTGCCTTCAGTTCAGTCTTCCAAAGGTAAGCGTGAGGTTAGCGCATCAATCTATATACTTGGTGACTTAAAGTGGGTCTGAATCGCCACGAGTCTTGTAGACACTCTTGAGCCATAATTCTAGGCAAAAGGAGTGGTCATGAGTGGAAATCGGTACACCGAAGAATTTAAGATACGCCTTGATCCAAGAGCTGTGTACTAGCCACGCCATACGCCATTTATGCAAAGTACTGGCAGTTCATCCGAGTGGCTTCTACGCTTGGCGGTTGAATCCTGAGAGCCGGCGCACCTTAGAGGATCGACGCATCCTTGGCCACATTAAGGAATCGTGGCTAGAAAGCGGTTCTGTCTACGGCTACCGGAAAGTATCGGACGACTTGCGCGACCTTGGCGAGCGCTGTGGCATTAATCGTGTTCATCGCATCATGCGTGCCGCCGGCCTGCGATCTCAAACAGGCTATGGCAAACGCCGTTACCAGTTCCTGCAGATCAATCCGAACCCTGCCCGCCACGCGATCTTCGGCGCACTCAAGCAGCAGCGCTATTTCAAAGACAAAGCGATGGCGACGTTGAGCACTGCCGAAATCGACCGCTTTATGGCCGCCCTCCCCTATTCCACTATTCCTGCGGAATGGCGCCGGCGGCGCGATCGAGCGATCCAGCTCACAATGCTGTTCGCGGGATTGCGTGTCTCCGAAGTGCTTGGCCTGCTCGTGGACGAGATCAGCCTACAGGCCGAGCTTGATGGCTCGCACAAGATTCATCTGACTCCACAGCAAAAGCACTCCACCAGTCACGAACATACGACCATTCTGCGGGCGCCGGCGGTTAAGGATGTACTGAGCTGGATCGAGGAGCGCGGCCAGTTGGCCATTCCCGGCAACCTAGCGTTTCCGTCACCGAGTGGCAAGCGCCTCGATGCTTCTTCCGTCTATCTGCAGGTGAAAGCGACGCTGGCCAGCGCCAAGATCAACATCACCCGCTCTGGCGGCCGCACGCTGCGCAATACCTATGCAGTACAGGAAATCGCCCTCGGTACTGAGAAAGCGACTCTCAGCAAGCAGCTGGGGCTGGCTTTGGAGCGATCTACTCAAACATATATCGATGCTGGTGGGTAAGCGTCGGCCCAGTGCCGTCTGGACTACCTGATCAGCATCATCCATGATCAGATTTTGGCACAGCATTTGTGCCCACAAATTTTGGTTATGGACACAAAAATTCAATCGGTCAAATCACG
>Ga0187844_10000350_pt1 | contig 36068 bp, 18 predicted proteins | sample SpaLakP09_SKY_50_FD_134517 | JGI IMG/M metagenome (GOLD analysis project Ga0187844, IMG submission 134517) | Oligotrophic lake water microbial communities from Sparkling Lake, Wisconsin, USA - SP09_SKY_50 | ecosystem: Environmental > Aquatic > Freshwater > Lake | place: USA: Sparkling Lake... | reverse complement strand
GAGGTTGCTGTCCTCGACCACGCTGCCCGACCAAACGATGCGGAACAGTTCGTCCTTGGCGACCAGGCGCTCACGTCGCGCGGCGAGTACCACCAGCACGTCGAAAGCACGCGCCCCCAGCGTCAGCGGCAAGCCATCGGCGAGCAGCAAGCGCTCCGCAGGGCGAAGCTCAAACCGACCGAAAACAAGCCGCTGCATGTGGTCCTGTGTTCCCTAAGTCGTGACGGCGAGACGGTCGAAGGAGCGAAAGTAGAAATTCTCGAACCAGACGGGTTCTTTGCCCGTCGCGATGCGCAGCCCGGGCTTCTTTTCGATCAGTGCCCGGATCGCCGGCTCGGCAATGAGCGACTGCAGATGGCGCCCCATGCACTCGTGGGTGCCATGTCCGAACCCCAGATGGGGTTTGGGCAGAGCACGACCAGGCCTGAATACATCGGCGTCCACACCGTAGACAAGCTCGTCGCGGTTCGCCGAAGCCAGCACGCCGTAAACCCGCTCGCCCTTGCTGATCACGACATCACCGAACGAGACGTCACGCTTTGCAAACCGGTCGATGACAGCCAGCGCATGTTCACGACGACGCATCTCTTCCAGGCATGATGGGAGCAGTTCCCGGTCAACTTGAATCCGCTTCCACCACTTTCCGTCATCCAGCAGCAGTTGCCGGATGCCCGTCGCTAGCAGGAACTCCACGGACATATAGCCTGCGACCGTCATGCTCACCAGGCTGCGTATGGCCACAAACGGCGTGAGCGGGCCAGTGCCGACGAGAGGGGCCAGGTGCGCCAGGAAACTGCCGCTGAAATCCGGATTCGTCCTGGCTGCCTGCAGGAGCATTCCGAGCTCCTCGGCCAGCTTCTTTCCTGCCTCCGCACCCGGCCTGCTTTGCACCTCATCGAGCGTATGGTCATGATGCTTCATGACCGTACGCGCCAGAGCGTCCAGATCCTCCCGAGCTTGAGGCGAGATGCCCGCACCGCCAAGTATGTCGAAGAACACCTCCCGAGGCACCAACCTCGCGAAGTCATCGACCAGGTCAAAGCTCTGGCGAGCCTCCAGCGATCTCATCGTTGCCGCAATAGCCTTTTCGACCATGACCTTGCCGTTGGATGCACCTTTCACCCACGCGGAGGCGATCAGGTTGCGCACCTGCCCGTGAGGAGGCTCGTCCATCTGGAAAAGCCCTCGCTCCGCCGTTGCACCGATCACGTCGGCACTGAAGTTGTCATCCTCGCTACAGACACGGAGCACATCCTCATAGCGGAAGATGAACCAGCCGTCGAAAGGTGGCGGCGCCCGGTGCAGCGGCGTCTGCTTCCTGAACTTGGCGAAGGCGGGATACGGATCTCTCCAGAACACGGGGTCCTTCGTGTCGAACTCCGGTGCGGGGGCCGGCGGAGCAGCCGGGGTAGCGATCGGTGCGGCGATCTGCCCCTTGCCGACGCTTTCCCAGCCGATTCGAGTCCTTTGTTCCGAGGTCAGCTCGTTGACGACCTTTGCATGGATGCTCATGTTGAGTCCCTTGGTTTGATCAACGTTCACTGCAGCAAGCACCACCGCCGACAGCTGCGTCGATGCACCCGCCCCCGCTGGGGACGGACCGGAGTCCGCGAAGTCGACGAGGTTACGCAGGGCATTCAGGCCGGGCATGAAGAGGTACAAGCTACCCCGAGTGAAGACGAACTGCGGCAGACGCAGCCTCAAGGCGGGAGCATGCGCCATTGGAATCTCGAACTCGTGCTGGCCGTCCGGTGTCCCGGCAAAGAGATCGCGGGTGCCACGAAGCCCTGGGGCAAATCGATCGCCGTTGATCCACTCCCGCTGGATGAACTCGAACTGCCGTTCCAGGTCTGCACAGATGAACAGTCCGAAAAGGCCGTGCTCCACGGATTTCCCGACGTTGCGCGTGTAGTGCATGCCACGGCGCATCAAGCGGCGCGTGTATCTGGCGCCGGCGATGCGGGAGGTGCGTGAATTGACCCGCCGGATATGTGCGCCTACCGGACAACGCAGGCCGGCGTGGTCCATGGGCGTGCTCGGGAACTCGTGCGAAGGCACGTAGTCGAAGTCGTTGCGGCCGTTCTCTGCGAGATCCTTTGGCGGCCGCTCAGGGTGCAGGCTGACCGGCGCGCCATCCATCCACCGTCCCATCACCTTGGCTGCCAGCCAGTCCGACTGCACCCCGAGCCGACTTGCTTCAGACCGCAACGCCTCCCTGAACAAGGTTGCATCCTGCGCGAGGATGCGCACCGCGCAGAACGACCCGTTGCTTGCCAGAGCCACCGGGAGCTGGCCCAGAGAGGAGCCGCCGTAGATGTTCTTGTACTCCGCCCCAAGAAGGAACTCTCCGGCGGTGGATGCGGGCTGCAGGTCTGTGCGGTCGGGATCATGGATACCGGCGACTCGCGGCTCGGCGATCCCATCGGCATATCCGAGCTGGCCCCGCCCGTCGAGGTGCTCGACATCCTGCTCATCCAGGAGCTCGAGTCCGCCCGGCATCAGCGAATTCCGCAGCGCGGCGGCAGCAATCGCAAACGCCTGGGTATCCGCCTTGGTGCGCTGATAGAGCGACACCATCAAGTGGATGTCCTGCGCCACTCCTTTCCCGCCCAACCACCACAGATCAGGGTCGTTGGACCCTGTATCGAAGTTGCCCGGCGCACGCTTGACGGCGCCCTCCTGGAAAGCCTGGGGAAACGGCGCAAACCACTTGGCATGGATCAACATCGACATGCCCGCGCCTGTGATACCTACGTTCAGCATCAGAGCTGGTTTTGCATCCGTAGGCCAGAGGGCGCCTGACGTCACGGCGGGCAATGTCGCCGTTGCGGTCGTTCTGTTGGCCAGCCACGCGCGGGCAGCGGTAGGGTCAAAAATCTTCAGCAGGAAATGCGTGGCTCGTTCAGCCCGGTAGCCGCGCAGGACATTGCCCTGAATGTCCCAGTCCTGAACGCGCGACGCCTCCCTATCGGCTTTTGGAGCGGGCAGTTCGCTGCGCGGCCCCACGATCTCCAGCACGGTGGTATCGCGATAGGCTGAATACAGGTTCAGCTCTGGCATGGGAGGAAGTCCCGGCACCGACACCGTGTTGTTCTTGACCACGAAAGCCACGAATTCTGCCGGGTGCTCGGCAATGGGGACAAGGTGCTCAGTGCCCTCGGCACAGCCGAGGAGCATGTCGAACACATCACCGATCTCGATGGCGAAGTCGAGGACGTATGACGCCAGAGGCCCGTCGAACTCCGTGACCACCTGAAGGGCCGTGTTGTCATGGGTGGGAAGGAACCGCGCGAAATGAACGAAGCCCAGTTCGTCGAGGCCCGCATCGATCTTGGGCTGCGCCTGCCTAATTTTGGTAAGCACTTCGCGCATCGTGACGCCGGTACGCAGCTTGAGCACCAGATTCAAGCCGTGACTGATCTGCCTGGACGTTGGCATGGCACCCTCCTATTTTTTCGAATCTGTCCATCTGAAGCTCGCTGCGAAGCTGATCGATCCACGCAACGAGACACACCACAGCACCGCAGGACGGTCAAGCCGGCCGACGAGAAGCGAATGTTCTTGCCGCGAACCGCGGCCGGCACTCCTCGGTGCTTCAGGACGCGCTCATTGCCTGACCTGACTCATCGCCTAGCTCAGGGAACTGGAAGCAAGGCCTGAATCCCCTGCGCGACCGGGTTGAGGACGTCCTTGTCCGACCAGTAACCCAGATGACTCGCCGGGTTCCAGCCCGTGAGGAAATTTCCGGCCGAGATCGGCCGATCCCGAACCCAGTCGTACGTCTTGTCGTCTGGATCCAGCTGGCGCAGAGGCCAACCAAGCACGTCGTCAGGATCGTAGAAGTTGTCCCACTCAAAGCCATCCGGCCGCGCAAAGTTGACCCGCCGACGAAGACCTGCCGTGAATATGGGGATGTTGCAGCCGGTCGTGAAGAAGCGGCGCCATGACGTGAGGCGCACAAAGTCTTCAAGCAGCGGATCATCATTGCGCCGCGCATGGATGTTCTGGTTCTTCTGGACGTCCCATGCGTAGCTCGAGAACACCTGACCTCCCAGCGAATTGGCGACCACAACAACCGGAGTCTCGGGATCTCCATTGCACTCCCGGAAACCCCTCCCGAGTGCTTCGCGTATCAACGCCTGTACCTGCAGGTAGGTCTCCCGTTCGACATGAGCGCTGCGTTCGAAAGCCGCAGCGTCTGCAAATCCGAACAGGAACAGCTTGCGAAGGGCTGTCGAATCAAGGTCGTTGCTGGGTTCGCCGGCGAGCGCCTGCCAAAGCTTGTCTTCGTTGACCTGAAAGACCGGCGAATACCAGACCGGCTGAACAGACACTTGAGACCATTGGTCTCCGATACGTTTGGCCAACCCAGATTCGAGCTCATCCGAAAAGTTCTCCTTCGTTGATCCCATGCCATGAATAGTGATCAGAACCAGCCTCTTCATAACTGCAATCTCCCAGTGACACCGCTGGCAATCTACCGACACTCGTGAGGCAGTCCATCATCAAAAAGAATGACGCCATGCAAACCCACCCCATGGAAACCCTAGCAATCTATTCGCAGTAGTGATAGGCGTAACGCGTTGGACACAAAACTCCTGAATAGGCCTGTCATCCCACCCACCGGTTCAACTCAAAGCCCGCAGCTCGGCTGTCTTGGGCCGCGAGCTTGCGCCGACCAAACTGCGTCTTGCCGAGCAATGTGACTGACTATGGCGTCGCCGGCACCCGAATAGACCAACAACGGAGTGGGCAATATGGCCTGTTGCAGCCTGCCGAACTCTTCAATGCCCACCCCCGGCTCAGCGACCAGAACAAGCGACGCCATAGGGGCGCCCTTGAGCTCCTTGCTGCGGCGCTCCAATGCAGCCGTCAGAACTCGGGAGGTCGCTTGGGGAACCAGTATTGAAGACGGCAAGTGGCGCTGAGCCTGCTGAAGCCCAGCCGTCACGAGCACCACATTGCCTTCAAACTCGGCTTCCTCGAGCAACTCGCCAGCACCCAGCAGCAGACCTCCAGCGCCATCAGGCGGCCTGCCGAGCAAAGGCTGGTGACTGGCTTGCCAAGTGTTCAGGCCGCCCCTCAATACGTGCACCTGGCCAAACCCGTCATTTCTGAGCCGTGCGCACTCACGATATAGAACGTAATCGCCCTTGCCACTGCCGAACAAGACCAAGCGCTTGGACTTCAAGTAAGACTTGCTGCGCATGTCCCCGGCATTCATGTTGACCGCATCGCGGATCGTGAACTGGGAAAATTGGAAGGGCGGACGGGTATCGACAAAAAGTGTGTCCTCCGCGCCTACCCACGCAAGTGCGGCAGTTGGCGACACCGCGCAGGCGAGATCCGGCGCCAGTAGCGTCGGGCGGACAGGACCATCTGGCGAAGCCTTTGTCTCGGTGTCGCGCCGGCACATGCCGTCGGACCGCGGTACGTCCTTGAGCGGCCCAGGCAAGCCTTGAGCGTTAGCGAACAAGGACACGGCAAGACATCCCGCCGCAAGCCAGTTGCGCACAAACCCATTCATCTATCTCTCCAGGCGCACGGCTGATGCGACCAGACCTGGCGCGGACGCTACCAGTCCGGGAGCAGAGGCCGACAACGCCGCCATGTCAGGCCTCAAGAGCAAGTCCGCCGGATAGGTGAAGACCCATTGGCTGAGTGTCTTCTTGTCGGCGAACGACATGTCCTCGGCTTCAAAGCCCGCCTGTTTGATCGGCTTCGCATCGGAGAGCGAGTGGATGCCCGCCACTCTCCCAGCGACTAGCACAAGGCCCCACTCGGCCTTGCCGGTGGCAGGGTCAGTGAAGATCTTGCGCAGATGTCGCTTCACCCCAGGCATTCTTCCGTCCTTCAACAGGTCATCCAGACTGCGCGGATATTCGTGGCCCCGACCCGGGAACTGGGACTCGTAGTAGCGACCGATCGCCTCGCGGTACTGGCGACCGATGGACAACAACTCCCTCTCCTTTTGCCTCTGGCTGGTCATGGACTCCATTTGGGCGACCACTGTCAGCCCCACCCCCAGGAGGGCAACCAGCAACAAGACCCACAGGAAGGTGAAGCCGCGCTGCCGGGCACCTCGCTCAGAGCGAGTCATAGCTGCGTCCATCTTTGGTCGCGCCGGTCGCGCCACTCTTCACATCCGTGATGCCCTTGATGCCGGGATCACGCGAGGGCACGACAACCCAGGTCGTGGCGCTGTCCGTGATCGGGTCCACGGGCAGCGCGCGCAGGTACTTCTGCTCCACCAGTTCGTCCAACGCCTCGGGGTAGCGGCCCTTGTCGGCGTAGAAGCGATCCAACACGACACGCAGCACTTTCAGGTTCTCACTGAGGGCAACGTCCTTCGACTTGTCCAAGGTCACACTGAATCGAGGCAACGCAATGCTGAGCAGCAGCGCGATGACTGCCATCACAACCAGCAACTCGATGAGCGTGAAAGCAGAACTTGGGCGAACGGGAGCTGGTCGCATGCTCATGGCGTCACCACCGGCGATAGGGCACGCCGTTCAGGCCCACGGTGTCGGACTTCGAGTACACATCGAACACGTCCACACCCTCTGCTGGGTCATCCGGGGGCGACAAGTAGCTGCGCAAACCCCAGCTTTCCGCTTCCGACGCATCAGCCTCGGGGTAGAACGGATCCCTCGGAAGTCGACGCAGAAAGTAGATCTTTTGTCGGCTTGGGCTGCGCTGATCCACCACGCCCGACACCAAATCGTCCAGGGTCTTGGGGTAGCCAGAATCACCGATCTTCATCTGAATTCGACCTTGGTCCGAGGCTCGCTTGTAGGCATCCAGTCCTTCTCGAATTTGCGCCAGGGCTTCTCTCAATTCGCCCTCCTTGTGTCTCTGAACAGCCAATTGAGCCATCGGAACAGCGACGAGCGCCAATACGCCCATGATGGCCAGCGTGATGACCAGTTCGATCAAGCTGAAGCCATACCCTCGACGAACTGCGCCCCCGGAATTCATTGAGCTATTCGCAGGTTCGCTTCCAGCGGCAGTGAAACCGGCGATGCAGACGCAGGCTCCGGTGTTGCGGAGAGGAGCTGCAGCTTCGCGGCGCCCGCCGGCTTGAGCGCCTTGAACGTGACCGTGACGAGGCTACCGCTGCCATTCACACCGGTGTCGCTACCCGAGCCACTTTGACGCACGGCGGCCACAAAGACCTTGCCCTGCGCTGGATCGACCCGGTGATTGAACTGCGTGCGGCCGTTGCCCTGCCTGAGGAAGTCGCCTTCGGTGACACTCACGACCTGAAACAGCTGCGGGTCAAAACCGATCAGCAAGGGCATCCCCTTCACCGGCTCCTGGCTGGCCAGGCTCAGCACGGCGCTGAACTGCTCACCCTGCCTGACCTGAGCCGGCAACTGCCAGCTGAGCTTGGTTGAAGGGCTGCTGACCATAGGCGTGGCCGCAGAGGATCCTGCGGCTGCTGTCGCAGTGATCGGCACAACACTTTTCAGCAACGGCTGACCGGGCACCCCGGCCACCAACCCCGCAGCGGTGGCTGGCACCGTAGGCGCGTCCTTGCCCGTTACCGGTGGTTCGACCACGCTGAGCCGCAAGGTGTCCGCACCGACGTTGGACTCCGTGCCCGAATCAAACTCTGCGGCCAGCAGATCTGGCCGACGAATCGACCTCATGACGCGAGGCGTGATCGACAGCAGGATCTCGCTGCGCTGCTTGTTGTTGTTCTGGCTGCCAAACAGCCGCCCAACGATCGGCAGCGCACCCACGCCCGGCACCTTGTTGGCACTGACGCGGTCCTCGTCGCTGATCAGACCCGCCAGGATCTGCGTCTCACCGTTCTTCAAGCGCAGCACCGTGTTGGCGCCCCGAGTGCCAATCTGATAGGTCACGGTTCCTGCCTTGCTCACGGTCTGCGCCCCCAGCGTGGACACCTCGAGGTTGACCTTGATCGCGACCTCCTCGTCCATGTAGATGTTGGGCTCCACCTCCAGCTTGAGGCCCACTTCCACATAGTTGACGGACTCGGCCACGAAGCCTGTCGACGTCGATGTCGTGGTGATGATGGGCACCCGGTCGCCGATCAGGATCTTGGCCTTTTCCTTGTTGCGGACCCGGATGCGCGGGTTGGCCAGCGTATTGACATCCTGGTCCTGCTGGTTGGCATTGATCGTCGTGTTGCCGACCGTGGCACCGATCGTGCTGCGGCTGAGATGCCGTAGGGCCGACAGCGTCAGCGGGCTGCCTGCGGTCTGCAGTGGTGTCAAGGACAGCGTCGCCGGCCACTGCACCCCAAGTTCGATCAACCGAGACCTCTTGATCTCCAGCACCTCGACCTCCAGCATCACCTCGGGATCGCTGAGATCCTGCAACGTGACGATGCGCTCGGCCATACGGATGGCTTCGGGCGTGTCGCGCATGATGATCAGGCCCAGGCGCTCGTCGATCACCAAGTCCTTGGTTTTCAGGATCGTCTTGATCGTGTTCGACACCGCCTTCACGTCGGCGTTCGCCAGAAAGAAGGTGCGCACCGCCAAGGTCTGGTAGTCCTTGAGCTTCTGCGGCGTGTTCGGGTAGATCAACACCGAGTTGTCATTCAGGATCTTTTGTTCCAGCTGGTTGGTCACCAGAACCAGATGAACGGCATCTTCAATCGAGGTGTTCTTGGCCAGGATCGTGGCCCTCATGTCTGGCCTGATGTCCTTGTCGAAGAAGAAGTTCAGGCCCGAGACCTTGGCGATGAGGTCGAACACCGATTTCAACGGTGCGTCACGGAATTCCAGCGTGATCGGCTTGCGATAAGTGGCTGCCAGCTTGGTCTCCGGCTTTTGCAGCCGGCCTTGCGCATCCTCGACGCGACCCTTCACGCTCAAGGCATCGCGATGGTTGGGGGCCTCGGCAAGCACGGTTCTCAACTTGCCCGCCGCTTCTGCCAAAGCCGTTGGCGTGCCTTGTTTGAGCAAGGTCTGCGCCTCCTCGATCACCAGCCGGTGACGCCGCTCCGCAACCACCGCGTCCAAGCCCTGCCTGGCCATCACTTGATTGGGGTCGTACGCCAGGGCCTGGCCGTACGCCTTCTCCGAATCGGACAACCTGCCGTCTCGTCTCGCGGCCTCGCCGGAGAGAACCAACTGGTTGACCAACGAAGCCCTGCGGCTGGCCAGGGCGATGCGAAGCGCCTGGTTGCCTGGATCCTGTCTGGACGCCTCGGCCAGCTTGGACAGACCTTCGTCATTCCGGCCTGCTGCAAACAGCACATCGGCCTCATCAAGGACCCGAGGTCCCGCGCAGGCACAAGCCAGCCCGGCGGTGACGATCAGAAGGCAAGCCCGCCTTGCCCGAAATCCCAAGGCGCTCGACCCAAATCGCAAGAGGTTCATGCAGGCACTTTCAAGGTGCAGTTCCGATATTGATGGTCTGACGCTGCTGTGTCGGCAGGTGCAAGAGCGTGAGGGTCTTATCGTCCAAGCCCTCTACCTTGTAATGCTCCGCGATGGTGTCGCCCTCTCGGACCACAAGGTTCTGATCGTTGAACTGGAGGAAGACGGCAAGCGGCTGGCCCTCGTCCACATAGCGCCCAAGCAGCTTGAAAGGCAGGGGTGGCGCCATGGGCGCCGGCGGCAGAGCCGGCGCCAGAACTTCCGCAGGCTTCACCGAACCACTTCCTGCGGAATCACTCCAGCTCGCAACAGCAAAGGCGTCGCGCGCTGCGTCCAGAGTTCCAGTGCGCGGCCTGATCTGAAGCACGTTGCCAGGCGCCTGCGCTCGGGGCGCCAAGCTGACCTCTGGTCGCGCCGGTCCTGCTGGTTTCACGTTTGCGACCACCGCTGACTCCGATGGCTGGCGCCAGGCCCAATACGTCGCCATCGAGGTGGCCAGCAAGGCGAGAATCAACAGGGTATGACGCGAAGTCACGACTGACCTCCGACAAGAGCCCGCGCCGGGAGGCGCGTCAACAAGACCCATTGAATCCGCGCCTCGACGGCACTAGACGCCAGCGTCTCGCGCTTGAAGCTCACAGCCTCCAGGGCCAGGGTCTTATTCGCCGCCAAGGCAGCCGCCATGAAGCGCTGGATTGCCTGGGCTTCGCCCTTGACGGGCAGCGTCATGCGATAGCGCAGGAAGCCGCCGCTGGTCTCCTGCTGCGCCTTGTAGTCACCGCGGGACATCAGCAAACGGTGATCGTCGGCCAGTGCAATCAGATCCTGGATGACCTGCGGAATGTCTTCGGCGGCGAGCAAGTATTTCTGGAAAGCAGCCAGCCGCGCGTTGTCGTCACCTTCCGGCACCGCGACACGCTCGATGACAGGCTGGCGCTCCACACTCGCAGCTGCGCTCAGCTCCGCCAGCCCCTGCGCGGCCCGTCTATGCAGTACCCAGCATGAGACTACAACCAAGGCACACAAGGCCAACGTCAAACCGGTCGGCCCCAGCCTGCGCCGCAGCAAGCGGACGGCCCGCGCGACGCCCCACTTGAGGCGCTCAAGCAATCCGTCTGCCGACATGGCAACAGCTACTCGTGCCATGTGGCCTCCACCGTGAATCGATAGGGCCGGGATGGATCGTTCTCGTTGACTTCGTGGTTGACCAGATACGCCGAGGTGAACGGACGCCGGTCCGCAAGCACTGCGACGTAGCGCGCCATGTCCGCGCCACTCTGAGCCTGCGCAGTGAGCTTGAACACCGCTTCGCTGACGACCTGGTCGGCCATCAGCTTGCCTGGCACGACTTCGACACCCAACAGCCCTACACGCACATCTCTCGGAGCTACCGTGGCCTGCAGCAGCGCGGCGACAGGTAGGTTCAGTTCCAGGATGGCTGAATTGACTGCAGCGATCCGTGACTGATCTTCTCCAGTTCGAGTTGGCTTGCGGGATGCCGCAGGCTTGACCACCTGCGCCAGTTGAACCGCCCTCTTCTCCTGCCACTGCGCCGTGACCGACACGGTCTGGAAGACGCTGTAGGCGGCAATCGCGACGCCGACACAGGCGGCCACCACGCGAATGCCATCTGGCGCGCGACGCGCCACCGTCGCGCTCAAGGGATGGCCGTCCAGCCTGACCAGTCCTGCCAGCCTTTGCATGCGGTCTGACGAACGCAGATCCAACAATTGCGGCTCCAACCCAGCCAGCGAAGCATCCCGCAACTGCATTCGACGCCACAGGCGCGCAAGTTCGTCGGGCAGCTCAACGGCACCTTCCAGGGGCGCCAGCAACGCCAGCGGCGTCCAGAAACCTGTTTGGCCGAGCAACAGCTCGACCCGACCACCTTCGACGAGCGTCAGGGCCTCTGCACCCAGCGACCTTTGACCCTTCAGCAACAACGGAGCGGCGACTGCCAATGGCAATACGGGGCCAAGTACCAGGCCCTTGGCCCGCGCGAAGTCCTTCAGCACCGCCAGCAGCGCGGCCGGAAAAATCACGGCCGTACGCAGTGCCCGGTAGGGCGCATCGTCGATCCGCACGACGTCATCCGGCTCCAGCGAAAACCCGGCTGCCCGTGCCTGTCCCCGCGCATAGCTCACGCTGGATTCTGAGCGCGCAAGATCCGCGCTCCAGGGCAAGGCCAGCATGCCAGCCCACCGGCCGGACGCCCAGACTCGCACCGACCCTGTGGACGCCTCCGTCGCGCTTGGAACCCCGAGTGCGTCCAGCGCGGATCGGACCGCTGACAAGTCAGAACCAAGGATCGGCTGGCTCAACAGTTCGGGCCGGCCAGGTGCCTGGTACTCGACGCGATCCGCGCCGATCAACAGGCAAGCCGTTGCCTCAGCCCGCCACACGGCCGACCTCCGCCAACGTGGTTTCACCGCGCGCCACGATGGCCAGTGCGGCCTCATGCAAAGGCTTGAGGCCAGCTGCCGTTGCGGCTTCCTTCAAGCTCGAGATCGCCGCCCGGCCAGCGATAAGCTCGCGCAGCGTGTCGTTGAGCGGCAGCACCTCGGCAATGGCGCGGCGCCCCTTGAAACCGCTGCCCCGGCACTGGCCGCAACCCTGGCCGGCCTTGAAGCTCCAACCGCTCACGCGCTCCGGCGTCAAACCAGCCTCGTCCAACTCCGCCCGGCTTGGCACGATGTCCTGCGCACAGTGCGGGCAGTTCACTCGCAAAAGACGTTGCGCAACGATGCCATTCAACGCCGACGCGAAGCTGTAGCCATCGACGCCCATGTGCAGGAAGCGCGCCAACACGTCGAACACGCTGTTGGCATGCACGGTGGTGAAGACCAGATGCCCCGTCAATGCCGCCTGCACGGCGATCTGCGCCGTTTCGTCGTCGCGGATTTCGCCCACCATGATCTTGTCCGGGTCGTGGCGCAGGATGGACCGCAGCCCCCGCGCAAAGGTCAGGCCCTTCTTCTCGTTGACCGGGATCTGCAGCACGCGCGGCAGCCTGTACTCGACCGGATCCTCGATCGTGACGATCTTGTCCTGCCCGGTGTGAATCTCCGTGATCGCCGCGTACAGCGTGGTCGTCTTGCCGGAGCCTGTCGGGCCGGTCACGAGCAACATGCCATGCGGCTTGGCAGCCAGGCGACGGATCGCCGTCATCGCGTGCTCATCGAGCCCCAGGTGATCCAGCTTCAGGCCCTTTGCCTGCTCGGTCAGGGCCTGCCTGTCCAACAGGCGGAGCACCGCGTCCTCGCCAAAGATGTTGGGCATGACTGAAACGCGGAAGTCGATATCCCGGTCCGCCACGCGCACCTTGAAGCGACCGTCCTGCGGCACCCGACGCTCGGCAATGTCCAGCTCCGCCATCACCTTGATGCGCGAGATGACTTGCTCCGCCATCTCACGCCCTTGCACCTGCTTGATCGGGACCATCACGCCGTCGATGCGGTACTGCACGTAAAGGCAGGATGCGTCGCACTCCAGGTGGATATCGCTGGCCTGCAGCTTCAGGGCGTCATAGATCGTCGAATTGACCAGACGGACCACCGGGCTCTCGTCGTCGCTGATGCTGGACAACGAGATCACCGCAGCGACCTCCTCCCCATCGCCGCTCAGCTCCGAGCCATCAAAGCCGTCCATCGCCCGCAACTGGCGCTCCTGCACATGAAGATAGGCGCCAAGGTCCTCAGGCATGGACAGCCGTACCTGGGCATGCGGCACACCGGCCACGATGCAGCGGCGCAGCGCCCACGCCTCATTCGCACCATCGAACGGATCGGCAATGACCAGCACCGCCTGGCCGTCGCCCTGCCTCGCCAGCACTAGCTGGCGCTGGTCGCAGTCGGCGAAAGCAATGCCATCGAAATCGGGCGTCAGCAGGTGGAGGTCCGCCATGCTCAGCACGGGATAGCCAAACGCGGCGCCGAGCGCCTGCGCCAGCGTTGCCGTGTCCCAGCCCGTCAGCGCACGCAGGCTCTCGAGCATGGACATGTCCTGCGCTGCAGAGCGCTCCCGCGCCTGCGCCAGCAGGTCGTCGGTCAACAGCGCGCTGATCGGCATGCCCATCGGCTTCATTGCAAGCTGCCCGCCAGGTCGAAGATCGGCATGTACATCAGCACCACGACCGCGCCAATCACGACGCCGATCACCGTCATCAGGATGGGCTCCAGCAGCCGCGAGGCCCAGTCCAGCCACCGCGCGAAGTCCTCGTCCTGAAACCGCGCCGTGCGCTCCAGCATCTCGCCCAGCTTGCCCGAGCGTTCGCCCACCTTGATCAGCGACTCGGCCACCGCATTCGCCAGGCCAGCCGCCAACAAGGCATTCGACAGGCTCTGCCCCTGCTCAACTGCCAGGCTTGCGCCGCTCAGGCGAGTACGTTGCACAGGGCTCAGCAGCCCCGTCACCATGCCCATCGCACGCGACAGCGGTATGCCCGCCGCCAGCAGCAGGCTCACGGCCCGGTAAAAGCGCGCCAGCTGAAACTCTGCCGACTTCTCCTTCAAGCCAGGCAGGCGCAGCACCTGTTCGACCACAAAGCGTCGTCCTTCCGGACGGCTGAATCCGATAAGCAGAGCGCCAGCCATTGCCACGATGCCCATCAGAACCACCTGCCAGTTGCCATAGATAAGCTTGCCAAAGCTCAGCAGCACCGCAGACATCCATGGCAAGTCCCGCCCAGCCGACTCATACGCCGTGCTGAAGCGCGGCACCACATAGCCCAGCAGGAACAGGGTGACGAAGCCCCCGACCACCAGCAGCAGCACGGGATAGATCGACACCGAGATCAGCTTGCGGCGGATGGCCTCGAACTGCTGCTGGTACTCGATGTAGCGAGCGAGGGCCCGAGCCATGTCGCCGGTGCGCTCCGAGGCCCGCACCGTGGCGACGTAGACCTCGGGGAAGTGCATCGGCCGCTCGGCCAGCACATCCGAGAAATTCCGCCCCTCGGCCAGGTCTTGCACCATGGCCTGCAAGACCTGCTTCACGGCCGGCTGGCGCTCCTTGGCCAGCAGGGTCGCCAGCGCTTCCGTCAGGTTCAGCCCCGCCTCAAGCAAGGCCAGCAGTTCCTGGCTGAACAGCATCAGCGGGAACTTGACATTTCTCCTGGTGACCTGGGTTGCGCCCGAAGCGGCACCTTCCACAGCCAGAACATGCAAGCCTCGCGACGACGCGCGCCGCATCGCTGCGGCCGCGTCCGGCCCCTGAACCTCAATGACCTGATCCCGCCCATCGGCACCTCGCACGCGCAGGCGCACCAAAGCCTGGGTCGATTTGCCACCGACTGTAGAAGATGCGATGTTGACTTGCGATGCCTTGGGCGGGCTCATCCAGCTCTCATGGGATATCGAGCCAGTCAGTCAGGCGGCCGAATTGCGCCGCATCCGGGCACCGCGCAAGGCCACCGCGCACAGACCGAGTGCCAGCAGTGCTCCAGTCCCGGGCTCCGGTACCGGAACGGCCTGCAGCTCGCTCGCCGTCGCCTGCACCAGGACGTAGAAAGCCCCCGACGCATCGATGCTGCTCTCGTTGCGGAACGACGCGCCCAACAGCGGCGACGACGAGTCCGAGTAGGCATCTACAGGGAAGGACGCCGAACTCGTGTTGGGCGTGTAGCTGACTCCGCCGGAGTTGGACAGGGTGGAACTGGAACCCAGGAAGACTTCCGCATAGGCACTGGCCTGCGAATACACGACGCCGATGTTGGCAGCAGCCCCTACAGGCCCCTGGAACCCGGCGCTACCCGGGCCGTTGACCTGGGTGTTGAGCAGCCCGGTCACCCGCAGTTCCGTGTTGGCCGACAGGGTGAAGCTGCCCGTGCCATAGACAAAGCTGCTCAAGGACACGCCTGGGCTGTCCACTATGGCCTGCGCGGTGAACTGAGTCGCACCCGATGCCGCTGACACACCCGGGTTGCTGGCGCTCAAGGCTTCAAGAAAGCTGGAAGTTCCCTGATGAGCGTCGCTCACCGTCTGGGCGAACGACACACCCCACTGAACGCTGCCATCCGGCTGCGGCAGAAGGGTGACGATCTGCCCGCTGGACCGATCCGCTTGCACCGTCGCATAGGGATCCGACCAAATGATGCTTGGCAACACGCCATCACTTGGATCCAGGTCGATGAGGCTGAAGCTCAGGTTGCTGACCGTCGCCACACCCTGCGTCGCGGCCATGGCAATGGGAGTGGCCAACAGCGCTGCGGCAAACGCCAGTGCTGCACCGTGTTTTCGAGATAGCTTCAGCATGATGACTCGCCCTGTTCGTTTGATAGTCAAGAAACCAATGATCTTCTTCGTCAAAGATGTCAGCGCACCGTGAGCATCCATCGCAGGCCTGCCCCCGACTGGAAGAAGGCCACGGACAGAGGCCCCTTGGAGCGCACCGTGATGCTGTCCAGGCTCTTGCCCGTCTCGCCCTGGTTCAAGGCGCCGAATTGCATGTCGGGGTCGGTCACCGTCAGCAAGGGCGGCACGCCGACGAGCTTAGCGACGCCCCCTGCCACCGCAACGCCTGAATTCCCGAAGGTCGCTTCCAGCACGTATTCCCAGGTGGTTGCATCCACTTTGCTGGAGCTCTTGACGGTCAGCGAGCAGATCCGCACGTTCACGTTGTTGCCGGTCACCGTCCAAGCTGGCGAGGCATCCTGATTGGTTAGAGCCACGGCAGGCGCCGCCAGGCCCATGTACTGCGGGTCGAGCGACACCGCCTTGCCCACCAGCACCTGGTACTGGCGGTTCCCGTCGGGGATGCAATCGGCCTGGCCGGTGACGGTGACGGTCTGATCCACGTTCCAGTTCTGAGGCGTGAAGCTCAGCGACGGTGGACTGGCCGCGCCCTCGCTGGCCATGGTGCTCGCCACAGGCAGCACCACGTCGGCCGCTGGCTGCGAGCCCAGCCGCACGCCGAACTGCGCCTGCGTTCCCCGCTCGCTGGTCTGCAGGTTGGCGGCGGCGTTGACAGCGACGCTGCCGCTCGGCGCATCCGGCGTGACGACGACCGCGCCGGGTGCCCAGGCCTGGCCTGTGCCCCTTGGGTCATGGATGACGGCGTAGACGTAGTACGTGCCCACCGGCACACCGCTCACATCCCAGTCATAGCTGCCGGCTTGCGTGCCAGCCGCCGCCTGCCGCATGCCTCCCACAATCTGCGTGCCGCTGAAGCTGGCCTTGTTAGGCGCGTAGTACAGCGACACCGTCGGCTCGATGTTCAAGTCGGTTGCCAGCCAGGAAAGCCGCACCAGCTTGCGCGCACCCTGCACCGTCGGCGCCAGGATGGTGGACGGGTCGGTCAGCTGGATGCTGGGGTTCTGGTACGTGCCCGTACTGACGTACATCAGCATCGGCACCGACCAAGCCGATGCCGTGCCCTCCGCATCCACTGCCCGGCCACGCCACCAGTAGGTCGTCTTGTCGGCAAGCAGACTGGGTAGTGACCAGGCCGTCGTCGCCGACGAGCCTCCCCGCACCAGGGGCGAGAACAGCGGCGACTGCGCCACCTGGAACTCGTAGCTCACCGCCCCGCCCTCAGGGTCCACTGAAGGATTGAGCTCCAGCGTCGGCGCCAGCGACGACACCCAGGCTGCCATGCCCGGGTTGCGCGCGGTCGGCACACTGGGCATGTCGTTGACGGCGCTGGCCAGGAAGTCACCCTGCACCCAGCCCGACTCCGTCCGACCGTCCTGGGCCTTGGCACGCCAGTAGTAGCGCGTGTTCTCAGCGAGGCCCGTCACGCGCCAGGCCGTTGTCGGCCCGCCGCCCTGGACGATCTGGCTCGAAACGCGCTTGGCACCCGAGTTGAAGGCCGGCACCGTGTCGAGCTCGAACACATAGGTGATCAGGTCGCCATCCGCATCGGTCGAGTTGCTAACCGTCAGGTCGACCTGCAGACTGGGCACCAGCGAACCCGACACAGGGCTGGCTATCCCCGGCGCCGTCGGTGCCATGTTGCCAATGCCCACAATGAAGCTGCGCGCCGCAGTCACCGTTTTGGCTCCCAGCGCATCGGTCGCCGTCACGTTCCAGTAGTAGAGGCGGCGCGACGTCAAAGCTGGCGTGACCTGCCACTGGCTCGCCCCCGAGAGGTCCGCCGCCAGGCCCTCGACGCCAGCCGCGCCATCGGTCAGCGCCGCGTCGCGATATACGCGCACACCGTAGGTCACCACGTCGCCGTCCTTGTCGACCGCATTGGCCCAGTTCAGCACCGGCTGTCCATCGGCCACCTCGCCGCCCGGCACCGGCAGCAGCAGGTTGAAGCGCTCCGGCGGGTCGTTGAACAGGTTGACGAAGAAGCGGCCGTTGGCCCACAGGCTGTAGTTCGTGCCGTCGAAGGCACGCACCCGCCACCAGTACCTGGTGTTGTCCTGAAGGTCGCTGGGCACCTGCCAGGTCGTGGGCTGGGGCACGCTGCCGGCACCGTTGCCCGGCGCATCGGGGGCCTTGGGCTGCAACGCGCTGGCCACCAGTTGGTTCATCGCCTCATCGGCATACAGCTCGAACTGCAGTTGGGTCGTCGGGTCCTGCGCCGCGGTGGAAGCCAGGGCCGACAACGTGGGCTTCACCGCCGGCACCTGCGCGCCCGACAGCGGCTCCGTGATGCTGGGCGCGCCCGGCCCGCCTGGTGGCGCGTTGGTCACCACCGTGATCTTGGCGCTGCGCGTCGCACTCAACGTGCCATCCGTAGCCGTGTAGACGATCAGATACGTGCCCGCCTGCCCCACCGCTGGCGTCCAGTCGAAGGCCACCCGCGTGAGCGTAGGTGCCTGCGGGTCTGCCGGTTGCGGCAGCAGTCTGGCGCCCGCCGGCAGCGGGGCCGCGGTGATCGTCACCGGCTTGCCGGCCGGGCTGCTCGCCTCGACGAGGAAGCTCACCTGCTTGCCCTCGGCCACCGTGTGGTCCGCGATCAGGCCCAGGTTGGGCGGCAGGTTGCCGGTGGGCGGCGGCGTGAACTCGGCGCGGTAGCTGCCGGTGCTGTTCACGTCGAAGAAGTTGACGTAGTAGGACCAGACCTTGCTGACCGGGTCGCGCGTTTTGCTGAGCCACACGTTCTCGCCGGGCAGCAGCTTGCCGTCCGAGCGCAATACCGCGCCAGGCACCTTGCTGCCGCTGAAGGGGTCGCCGAGCTTGACGAAGACGAAGCCATCGGTCGGCGGGAAGCTCAGGTTGTAGTTCGCGATGTCGCCATTGCTGCTGGCGCTCAGCAATTGGGCCACGCCGCTGCGGTCGTTGACGAGGCTGTCAGGGCCGTCGGATTCGTAGACCCGCACCACACCCGCGTCCAGGGCCAGGAAGTCGCGCACCGCGTCCCGCCCCGGCAGGTCCACCCGCACGTCCTGCAGCAGCACATGGGCGTTTGTGGCCTGCAGGATGGAGGTCAATTGCCCGCCCAGGTCGTCCGAGTGCGTGAACGTGGCGGTGAAGTCGCTGAACCGGCCGGCCAGCGTGGTTTCCATCACCCAGCGGCCCATGCGGTTGGTGCTGGGCGCGACGTCGCCAAAGTTGAGCAACAGCCCGTCGTTCACCGGCGCGTCGTCGACATAACTGCCATCCAGCTTGAAGCCGATCAGCAGCCCCTGCTTGTTCTCGACGATCTTGGGCTGGGCCGAATCGATCTTGAGATTTTTGGCCGTCGCGAACCCGTTGTTGCGCACGCGCACGCCCAGCGTGAACGGCACCACCGGCTCGACCTCGGGTGTCAGCGCGTCGTCGGCATAGACGTCGGTGGGCAGAAAGTAGTCCAGCGTCAGCAGCGGCAGCGGCTTGACGGTGATGACGTCGGGCGACACGTCCAGCGTCGTGTCCTGGCCGTTGAAGCGGTATTTCAGCGTGGCGCCGACGAGGTATTTCTTGCCCAGCGGGCTGGTGCCGGCCGAGCCGGGCGCGGGGATTAGCAGCCAGTCGATGACTGCCGTCGTCTGCGGGTTGACGGTGCCGCCGCCGTCTACATCGTTGATGGCCACCTTGCTGGAAACCTTGACGAAGAACTTGGCGCTCAGGTCGTTCGGGTTGCTGCTGATGGGCACCGGCGTGCCGAGTTCGTCGCTGACCTTCACCACCGCCGAGACGTTTTCGATGACGCCGGCGTCAGTGGTGTTGTTGATCTTCATCGTCGCGTCAAAGGCCTGACGCTCGAGGGTGAGTTCCTGGAGGATTTGGATTTGGACGCGGGCGCAGGTGGTTTCTTGGGCTTTGCCTAAATTTGGAACTCCGAGCACAAGGAAAAAGACCAGTACGACCCACCTCGTCGCCACAGCTTTCATATTAAAAGGATGCATAACCATGCTCATCTCATGCCAGCAGCAAGAATTTCTATGGTTGCATTGCGATCAAAGCCAGTGCTGGCATAAACGTATGCCGGCCCCAAATAGTGCCTACCCACAGCCTTGCCTAATCCAAAGGCAGTCCTAAAGAGAATTGTTCTTGGTTTGAAATTATTCCTCGCCACCCCTTCAGCGGCCCACGCAAGAATCCCTCCTCGATCCCACACTACGTGCCGCCAATCATCATCCTCATAAGCATTGGCACTGCCGTCATAAAATCCACCCTCAGTCAAAACCCCATCCCGATATGTGCATTCGGCCGTATACCGCTGCCCAGGCTTACGAATTTCCTTATAATTGTGACCGCCATCATGGAAAAGTTCCTCACCCCATTGCTTTTCCCTTTTCCATGTCCCATCACACTCCTCATTATCAAGATCGGGCTCAATAGTAGGACAAGTCTTGGCGGAATCATCGTGATGACCTGTGCGAAGCAGTCCAAGATCGAATAATCCAAGGGGATCCATCCTGTTAACGGGATCGCCATTAACATAGGCGTATTGATTCAACCCTCCACCAAGTCCAATCGGGTCCCTCTGCATATATCTACCAGTTGTCGGCTCGTAATTTCTATAGGCATTGTATATATTGCCGGTCTCCAAATCCCCCAACTGGCCCGGCAGCAAATAGAGCAATGCAAAAAGATCTGCACCCTGATTAAAATCCCCAAAAGATCCATTCTTAACTACGGCATTGCTTTTTCCCGTCGAATCACTAATCAGCTGAACAGCATTAAGATGATCGCGATGGTAATAATAAAACTTCGCCCTTCCTTGATCCGCCTTTGCCCGAATAAATAGTGGCCCCGTAGAAAACTCGGCGTTTGGCCGCACCCCAATTGCAAGAATATTCTGCGCCACTCCTGCAGCATCCAGACCACCTACAGATGCGAGAGGCTGCTCGGCAACACCTACAAGCCCCTCCTCCGAATACACGAAATAAAGGCGCACTGGAAGGCTTATGACCCTGCCGGAAGCGTTGTAAAAAACCTCCTTCCAGAGGCGACGATTCATTGGATCAAATCCATATCGAGCGACAAGATTATTACCCCCGTCTCTTACCTCACTGAGCCGGTTCTGCGTGTCGTAGACATATTTCCAGGCTTTACCATTTGCCTCAACCTTGGCAATCTGATTTCCAGCGTCGTCCCACTCATAAGTGGCACTGTTCAGCCCTGTCCCGCTCTGCAAGAGTCGGTTATTCGCGTCATAAGTCCACGCTCCGCCCGTCCTGCTGTGCCTCGTTCTATTGGCCACCGCATCCAGCGCGAAGACTTCTACTTCCGGCGAGCCTGTCTTCGTCTGCGTCCTCGCCTCGCGTAGCCGCACTTCGTCGTCATAGGCATAGCCGGTGGTTGTCGTGGTGCTGCTACCGGTCGAATCAGCATCCGTCCTAACCTTGCTACTGAGTTCCTGGACATTGCCATAGCGGTTGTCCAGCTGCAGGATCAGTTGCTGTGTCGGCCCCTTGACGGTCAGGCTCTGCTGCTTCAGCAGTCCGTCGTAGGTCTGCTCCTGCGTGGTACCGCCCGGCAGCGTGATCTTGGCGGGCGCCATCCAGTGATAACTGCTGACGCTCAGTGTGCCTTCGCCAGGGATGGTTACGCTCTGCAGCACACCGTGTGCGCTATAGCCGTAGCCAATCTCGGTGCCATCGGGCCACAGCAACGTAGTCTTTCTACCGGCCTGGCTGTAACCGTAGCCGGTGCTCATCTGGATGCTTCCGCCGGCCGGGTTGGGGTAGTTGGTGGTTTCACGAGTCTTGCGGTTGGCATCGTCGAAGATGGCAACTGCGCTGCTGGTCTGCTGGTCTGCGGGCCGGGTCAGGTCGCTGTCGCTCCATGACGTGAGGTTGTTGGACTCGTCCCAGGTGTAACTGGTGTCCCGGACCTGCGTGCCCTGGGCGTCGTAACGCTGGATGGTCTTGAGCCGGTCTGCTTGATCGTAGGTGTAGACAGCCTTGTTCTTGTTGGGGTCGTTTCGCTGGGTGAGGTTGCCGTTGGCGTCGTACTGGTACGTCGTGCGTTGGCCCAGGGGCAGTATTTCGGCAGTGACCCGGTCGTTGCGGTCGTAGGTGAATTTGTAAGTGTGGCTCAACGCGTCGGTCAGGCTCAGAAGGTTGCCTCGGGCGTCGTATTGGAGTTGGGTCTTGGCGCCCAGGGCGTCGATGAAGCTGGTGGCCTGGCGCAGGGCGTCGTATCCGCGGGTTCGTTGTTTGCCGTTGGCGTCGGTGGTCTGGGTGAGTCGGCCGATGCGGTCGTACACGCTGGCGCCGGTGAGGGTCTGTAGGCCTTGGGCGGCGGGGTTGAGCAGCGCGTTGGCGGTGGGGCGTTCGCGTTGGTCGTAGTGCTGGTTCTGGGTGAAGGTGGGGTACTGGATTTGGGTGGGGCCGGTCAGTGAGCCCAGGCCGCCGGCGTCGCTGCCATCAGCGATGGTGTAGCTGTACTTGGTCAAGTTGCCCAGACCGTCGGTGATCTGTGTGAGGCGCTGGAAGCTGTCGAACTGAGCTCTGCGCTGCACGCCGTCTTCGTCAACCTCGTTGACGACTTGGCCCATCGCGTCGTGCTGGCGCTTGTAGACGCCGCCCACCGCGTTGGTGGACTGCGTCAGGCGGTTCATGGAGTCGTAGGCGGCCAGCGTCGTCTTGCCACGGGCATCGGTCAGGCTCGTCAGGTTGCCGACCATGTCGTACACGAAGCTGTAGTTGCGGCCCAATGCGTCGACAACCCGTGTCAGATTGCCTGCAGCATCGCTGGTGTAGCGCGTGGAGTTGTTGAGCGGGTCGGTCTGGCTGATGAGGCTGCCGGCGCGGTCGTAACGGTACTGGCGGGTCTTGCCTTCGGCGTCGGTGATGCTGGTGACCTGGCCCAGCGCGTCATAGCCAATCTGGGTGATGGCATCCGTCGTGATGCTGCCGTCGGCTTCAACGCGACCTTTGCGATTGACCTGGGTGGTCTGCCCTAGCGCGTTGACCGTGTACTCGGTGATGCGCTGCTCGGGCAGGCCGGCAGCCAGGGTCGTTTTCAGCAGGTTGCCGGCGTTGTCGCGCCCAAAGAGCGTCTTGGTGCCCGCCTCGTCCGTCTGGTCAACCATCTGCAGATGCAGTGCCGAATAGCTGGCGGCAACGAAGGTGGCATCGGCCTGCTGGACCTGGATGACCTGATCGAACTCGTTGCGCGTGATGTTGGTGGTGAACCCCCGGGCATTGGTGTGCGACTCCATCCGGGCCCCGGTGTCGTAGCGGACCGTTTCATCGGCCCGCCCGTTGACCAGGTGCTGCACCAATTGCCCGACACGGTTGTGGGTATAGCTGTCCACACGTCGCCCGGCTGTGGTTTCCGGCCCGGTCAGGCGGCTGGTGAACTGCTTGTTCACTTCGTCGTAATCGAACTCGTAGTCGGTCTTGCCGCCGTCCGGCGCGGTGCGCTGGCTCACCAGATTGCCGGAGTAGATCAACTGCTCGACTCGCCCCTCCTGGTCGGTGATGCTCGTGAGGTTGTTGCCTGCGTCGTAGCCGTACTTGATGGTGTTGCCGCGTACGTCGGTGACCTGGCTGATGCGGTTGTTGCCGTCGTATTGATACTTCACCGAGCGGGCGGGCAGGTCCGTTGGACCGGTTGCGTAGTCCCGCACTTCGGTCAGGAAGTCGCCGGTGTAGTGGAGCGTGAAAACGACGCGGCCATTGGCATCGACGGCGCCGTGGACGATGCCGTCCAGGTCACGGGCGAGCCAGACGACGTTGTTGTTCCTGTCCCCCCACGCCACCAGTTGGCCCTGGCTGCTGAAGTCCATCCAACCTCCGCCGCGGTCGAATCTTCGATAGCCCTTGCCGTTGCTGACCGGTGCCAAAGCCAACGATCCGGTGCCGAGGCTGGCCTTGAGCGTAGCGGCAACCGTGGGAGGCAATCGTCTGGTGCCTCGTTTCTCGATGACGTAGCGGTTGGTAAACGCGTAGCGCCCGTTTTCACCCACATACAACTCGTTGCCGCGGCGAATGGCCTCCTGGCTTTGAACAGCGACCATGCCGGACGACGAGAAGCCGGAGCACAGGGTCATGTAGTCGAAGTTGGCAAGCGCCGCCGGCGCATAGGTGTCCTGCTCGCTGATCAACAACCGGTTGAACAGCGTGGAGCGCAGGGGCAGCAGTGCCGCAGCAACGGGAACACCGTTGGAGACTGTCTTCGTTGGCGACCAGTCCTCGTCCACCCAGACCCAGCACCCGTCATTGCCGCCCAAGGGCGTCCCTGAGTTCCCCGCTGGCAGGCTGGTGACTACCGTGGTGTCCGCAGAACTCGGTGCGGTGGGAGGCTGCCGCGTTGCATCGGCAGTTTTGCTCCCCGTTGGGTTGACCCAGGTCTGGGACAAGGATTCCCATTGCGGGTTGAACTGCCATTCCTTGCCATTCCAGACTCTTGCCCATTTGACGGCGCCCGCTGTCGTCTGCACCTGCAAGTCATAGGCCGTCAGATTTGCGTAGCCGTTAGGCAGGGTCACCGTCAAGCCGTTGCGCGTGGTGTTCTGAGCATGAACCACCCCCACCAAGGCGGCAAAGGCAAACACCAACAACGTCCACTTGAAGGCTTTCATCAGCAATTCACTTTCCCGCCGTTGGGTACGAACACGCACTTCTTGCCCGGCGTCTTGATAGGCGTCTGCGGGGGCGCGGCATCTCCAAAACCGGGGCCGTTGCTAGTGCCGCCTGTGCCAGAGCCAATCCATCCCGTCCAGCCGGACCATCCGCTGCCACCCCCGGGACCAGTGCCGCTGCTGCTGGTTCCGCCGCCACTGCTACCACCGCCTGCGCCTGGCGCGGGGCAGGTGCTGTTGCTTGCCGAGAACCAGCTCGCAACGGCGCTGCAGGCCTTTCCGATCACGGAGTTAGCGCAGGTGTAGGTATGGCAAACCGTGCTGGAGTTTGAATAGGCATAGCAACTCCCACCGGGGTTATTTGGGTCGGCTGGGTCGCTGGGATCTGACGGCGACGTCGGATCGGTCGGGTTACCAGGCGGAGCCGTCGGGATCGAAACAGTCGGGAACCCAAGCGACTTCAAGGCCACCACCCGGTACGGCAAGGTCACCCGCTGCTTGGCTTCGAGCGTCGTCGGCACATCGGCCAGGAACTCGTATCGGAAGTAGGCGTCGCTAGAGGGCAGCGTTTGCTTCACGTCATCGGCCCTCACCAGGCCGTAGTTCGTCAACGTCAGCTCGCCGTAGAACACCTCCCCCGCCCTCATCTTGGGCAAGTTGATGCTGGCCGGCTGCAGCACCACCACGGGCGCTGGCACATCGGTCTGGAAGGTGGCGTTGAGCGTGATCTCGTAGCGGTCCTGGACGGTGACTTCGCGCACGCTCCACTCCACCGTGATCAGCGTGTAGTCCAGAAAGACCGGCTGCGTCGCCGTGATGCCGGGCTTGATGACCAGGCGGCCGCCCAACTCCTGGTGGTTGGTGGCCTTGGCGCGGAACTTGTAGCGGCCGGCGGGCAGGTTCTGCACCATGGCTTCGCCATTGGCGTCGGTCACCAGTTCATGGCTGATGCTGGCCACATCCTCGTTCTGCAGCGTGATGCTGGCGCCCGACATGCCAGGGATGATGCGGCCCTGCTTGTCCAGCGTGGCGGTGTAGATGTCGGACGCCTTGAACAGCACGCCGCCCTGGCCGCTTTGCGTGAGGCTCACGTAGACGTTGAGTGACTGCTTGGGCAGGTTGTCGCCCTGAACGTTCAGCCGGAACTCGTAGACGCCCTCGGGCACGCTGGCCGGCGGCGTGAAGCTGATGTCCACGGCGCGCTGCTCGCCAACGGCCAGGGTGCCAGCAGCGCGGCCGGCGATGCTGAGCCAGTCGGGCGCTGCGCTGCCATCAGGCTTGCTGAGGGTGAACTGCAGGTTCAGCGCGTCCTGCAAGCCGTTGTTCTTGACCGTGACCGACTCGACCTGGCTGCCGCCCTGCACCAGGCCGGTCTCGATGAGGCTGGGCGTGCTGACAAGGAAGGGCTTGGCTTCGCTCAGCTTGTAGTCCACGCGGACCTGACTGACCGGCGCAGAGCCATGCTCGTTGCTCAGAACATTCAGCACCAGGCTGCCCGAGGGCTGGGCCTCGTTGCTGCCGCTGAAGACCACCGGGAAGCTGAGCGTCTGCAGCTCGACCAGGTTGATGGAACCGGGCAACTGCACGTTGATCCCGGCAGGCAGTTGGCCGGTGGGTTGCGAGGCGGCGTCCAGCACGTAGCGCATGCCGGTGGCCGAGCTGCCCGGTCCGGACTTGGCCATGAAGGGGATGGTGAACGGGTAGTTGCGCGGGATGTCGACCTTGAACGGCGACGGCCCGACGATGACGCGGTTGATGCTGAAGTTCTTCTGCTCCGGCCGGTCCGTCACGTCGGGGTGCACCGCGCTGACACGGTACAGACCCGCGTCGGTCAGCGTGGGCTTGAAGGCGTAGCTGAAGCTGCCGCTGGAGTCGGTCAACACGATGAAGCTGCGCTCGAAGCCCTGCTGGTTCAACACCAGCCTGACGCGCGTGCTGGGCAATGCGGCGCCGGACTTGCGGTCCAGCGCGCGGCCGGTGATGGTGACCGTTTCGTCGCCGTAGGAGCTGATCGGACTCACGTCGGTGAGCTCGGCGGTGTAGGCCGTGTCCACCAAGGTGACGGACTTGTCTGAGCCGCGGCCGGCGATGGTGATCTCGTCGGGCTGACCTGTGTGATAACGAAGCTTGTCCACCTCCAACCGCACACGCGCGCTGCTGGGGCTGGAGCCAGGCACGTTCATCTCGAAGCTGTCGGACACATAACTGCTGCCGGCAGGAATGCGGGCCACGCTCATGCCATTCGGCAATGTGACGATGCTGGCGCCAATGGCCTGCTTGAAGGACTGGCTCACGAGCACATTGCCGTCGTTGTCCAGCAGCTTGAAGCGCAGCTCGGACGATTCGGCACTGCCGTTACCGGTGGCGGTCAGCAGCTCGACATCTACCTCGCTGGTGTTCTCCACGGTCAGCTTGAGCTTGCCGGTGGCTCCACGGGTGAAGGTGTCGGTGCTCAGGCCCACCACCAGCGCACCGTCGATAACGTCCAGGTTCTGGCTGCGAGCGATCTTGATCAGCTCGCCCTCCACGGGCGCGATCTCCACGCCGACCTGGGCTGCGGCTGTGCTGGGCATGTCGGCGTATCCGCCGACGATGACTGGCACGAGCTGGGTTTGGTTGCCGCCCAGGCTGAATGGCGCCGACTTGTGATCCTGGAACTGGGTGCCGTCCTTGTTGATGGGCACGCGCACCACCACGCGCATGCCGTCCAGCGCGCTGGCGGAGGTGTTGGTCACCTGCACCTGCAGCTTGTTCATGATGCCGCGCTTGATCGGCAGGCCGGCAATCACCTGTGTCTGCACCGCCGGCAGCAGAACGCTGCGCGGCATCTCCGCGCCCTGAGCGTCGACGCTGGCAATCGTGTAGCGACGCTCGCCAGCCGCGAAGCCGGTGTCGGTCAGGCTCAGGCTGCCAATCGGGCTGGCGGTCAGCTTGACCTTGGTGGCGTCCGGCCCGACGTAGACCAGGTAGCCAAAGATGCTGCCGTTTGGCGGGCTCCAGCTCAGCACCGGCTGCTGGTTGCCGATCTGCTCCACCCGCACGTTGGTCACAGGCAGCAGGCTGGCGTTCAGATAGGCCGAGTTGGATGGTGCGGACTCATTCCCGGCGATGTCCAGCGCGGTGACGACATAGGCGCTCTGGCTACCGGAAGGATTGGCGTCCAGCGTCAGGTTGGCGGTGATGCCGGTCTTGTAGGGAGTGAGGCCCTGGATGCTTGTGATGGTGCTGCCGGCGGCGCGGTAGACGTTGTAGCTGGCGACCGTGCTGGCCTGAGGCGGCCGCCACTGGATGACGATGCCCTGGCCCGTCAGCGCCAGCGTCATGTTCTGCGGCGCGCCCGGGGCATTGGCGCTCGCCTGCACCTCGATGGCAGCGGTCTGGCCCGAGATGGCTTCTTGCCCGTTGGACAGGCGGACCGAAGCCACGGCATAGCGGTAGCGGCCGTCGGCGGGCACGGTGTCGATATGGTCGGTGCCCGAGCTGCGAGTCAGCGGCAGCAGCTCGGTCTGGCCCACAGCGCTGCGGTAGATCTGGTAAGCCGCCGCGTCGGGTACTGAAGTCCATGCCAGGCGCACCTTGCCGCCGGGCTGCGCCTTGGCGGTGAATCCCAGGGGCACGTCCAGCGGAGGCAGCTTGCCCTGGTAGACCTGGAACTGGTTGTTGGCCGCCAGCACCTTGGTGGAGACGTTGTCCAGATCGTCCATCGCACGCGACTTGAAGCTGAAGGTCTCCGGCGCCGCCTGGCCGGCGTCGCTGGGCAGGGTGAAGCTGGCGCGCCACGTCATCGGATTCACTGCTGTCAGGCCGCTGAGCGGGATGGTTGCGCGCACCGGTCCGGAGAGCAGATAGCTGATCTCCGGCGCGGCCTTGGGCGCCTTGCTGAAAGTGAACGTGACCTGCAGCGTCGCAGCGGGGTCGTTCTTGATCGGCGAGGCCGGCACCAGAGCGATGCCGGTCAGGTCGGGGCCGGCGGTGTCGATCTTCAGGCTGACGCCGACGTCGATGTCCGTCCCACGGTTGCCCACGCTGTCTTTCGCGGAGAACGAGGCCGTGGCGACGCCTGAGGCCGTGTTGGCGTCGATGACGAAGCTGCCGCTGTAGGTGTTTGAGCCTGCGCTCGCGAGCGTCACGCCGATGGGGCTGCCGGAGGCTGGCACGATGGCCAGGTAGGGCGCGGTCTGCAGTGGTTCGCTGACGGTCAGTACCAGGTTGACGGCACCCTGGCCGATGCGGCCCGTTGCGGCATCGACCTTGCCCTGTGGCGCATAGACGATTGAGGTGGCGCGCGGCACCACACGGTCAGCCAGCCCCTGAGCCACGTTGCTGGGCACCGAAGAGGCACCGCTGGCGTTGACCGCCACGACGCGGTAGTACCAGAAGCCGTCGGCGGCCGGCGTGTCGTCGTAGGTGGTGGCCGCCAGCGGTGCGGCGTTGAGCTTGCTCGCAGCGGCGATGTCAGAGAAGTTGGTTGCCGAGCGGTAGATGTCGTAGCCGACCGTGTTGCTGTCGGTGGAACGCAGCCAACTCAGGCGCACCAGGCCCTTGGCCATGCCCACCCCAGCGAGCGTGCCCGGTGCGGAGGGAACCGTGGTGTCCAGCGTGATAGTGAGTGCCGGCGACAAGGCGCTTGTGCCATAGGCATCCGTGGCCGTCGCTCGCAGCGTGTTGGCCCCTTGAGCCAGCGTCACCGTGCCCGAGAAGCGGCCATCGGCGCCCACCGCAAGCGCGGCGCCTGCCGGCTGGCCGCCGAGCAGCAGCTGCACCGTGTTGCCGGCCACGGCCGTGCCAGCGACCGGCAGCGCCGGCGTGCGCGTGAGCAGGCCACTGGCGGGCTGGCTGATGACCGGCGGCTCCGGCGGGGCATGCGTCACCCGCACCGAGAAGCTCAGGGTGCTGGCGTTGCCCAGCGAGTCCGTGGCACGCCAGGCCAGCGTGTGGTTGCCGTTGGGCGTGGCAGCGATGTTCAGCTGCGCGGTGTAGACGCCGGCCTGCCCTTCAGTGGCGGTGGCGTTCACAGCACCGTTCAGCAGCAGCTCCACACGCGCGATGCCGCTGCGGTCGTTGACCTGGACGGTCACGGGCCCGTTGCGCGTCAGCACACTGCCGTTGGCCAAGGGCGTTCCGGCGAAAGAGGCATTGGCAAGCGCCGGCCCCCCCGCATCTGCATGCGAGACGACGAAATTGCGAATGATCTCTGTCCTACGACCCACGCTGTCGTAGGCGACCACGCGCCAGAAATGGGCGCCTTCGGTGCTGGGGGTCGGGTTCCATGCCAGCTTGTAGGGCGAGGCGGTGGCCGTGCCCTGAAGCTGGTTGTCCAGGTAGAACTCAACGCGCGTAATACCCGAGCCGTCGCTGGCGGCGGCTTCGACATCAATGGTCTCGCTGACGGTAGCGCCTTCGCTCGGCCGGGTGACGGTCAGGGTAGGCGGGTCCACGTCGTAGGGCACCTGCACGCTCGCGCTGGCGGATGCGCCGCCGGCATTGCGGTACTCGGCGGTCAAGGTCTTGATGCCGTCGCCGCTGCTGAGCGTGAACTGTGTCTGGCCGCGGCCTGAGGGAAGCGGCAGGAATGTGCCGGTGGCAGTCGCCCCTTCGCTGAGCCTGTACTCGGTGGCGCCCAGGGCGCTCAGGTCCACCTGGATCTGGCGCACGATCTGAACCGTCTGCGGCGAGGCCTGTCGCAGCGTGGGGTTGATGATGGGCGCGGCGGTCACGTAGCTCGCAAAGTCGACGCCGGCAGACACGGGATCGCCCCGCCCGCCCGGGTTGGCGGTCGCGTTCTTGGGGCCGGTGGCATCGCCCCACCAGTTGCTGCGGGCATCGAGGCTGTTGGCCGGCGTGCCATTGAGCAAGGCGTACTGCTGATTGCCCGCCAGGAAGGACTGCCCCAGGCTCGGCCGCCCGCCTCCCTGAACCTCGATGCCCACCCCATTTCGCAGCAACCCGGCGCCAGTGATGGCCGGTGCAGCGCCATCCACCAGCCACAGGCCACGCAGGCTGTCGGTGACCTGCAGGTTCTGGAGCGTCGGGCTCAGCGAGCGCACAGTCAGGCCGGCACCGTCGCTCGCGCCGGAAAAGCGGATGGTCAGATCGTTCCACGCGATCACACCGTAGCTGGCGGCGGACTTCTCCAGCCGCAGGCCGCGCCAGTCGCCCAGGGCGGGCGTTTGCGGCGCCGCGCTTGTCTGGCCGCCGACGGTGTCGTCCTTGATACTGGTCAGCACCGCGCCCGGAGACGGCGTCATGCGATCGCGCACCACAAGTTGCGCACCGGCTCCGAACTTCACCACCACGCCCTCGTCGACTTGCAGCTCGGCGGCCGATGCGGGCAAAGCCACGAGCGCCAGCAGGCACGTCGCCGCAAGCCACGCGCGCAGGCCCGCACCCGACCACGCGGCGGCGGCGCGGCTCGGGGTGGAAGCTGGGCAATTGCGCATGGCAGTAGCGTTGAGTGCTCAGCCTTAGCCGGCGACGCCGTAGGCCTGCAACAGCGCCGTGGGCACGGGGTAGCGCTTGCCGCTCAGTGTGATCAGCGTGGCCGTGGACTCGCCACCCATCGTCGAAGCGATCTCCACGCGCTCGACACGCTCGTTCTGTGCAAAACGGGAAAGGGCATCCCCCATCGCAATCGCCACTGTGAAACTGGCAATCGCCTGCAGCGTGCTGGCGCCGTTGGGCAGGCTGATGCTGACGCTGGTCGTCCCGTTCGCCGTGGTGCCGCTGATGGCCGGGCTCAAGGCCTCCACGGGGTCACCATTGGCCGGTACTACCCGCAGCTTGATGGTGTTGCCCGGTGGGATGTTCGTCGTGGTGAGGCCGACCGTAACCGGGTTGGTCAGCGGCGTGGGCAGCGTGAGGTCTTTGCTGCCGGTCGGGTTGGCGGGGACGGGTTGGCCGGCAATGGTGGCGATAAGGATGCCGGGAGCGTTGGGCGCCGCAACGGGGCCTGGAACGTCTCTGGAGCCAGTGGGGTTTGAGCCGCCGATGAAATTGACAGTGTCACCTTCGATGCGAATTCGACCATTCGCAGCTTGGGTGTAGTAGGTGCTGCAGTCGGTAGGGTTGCAGCCCCCTCGGGCATAAAGTTGCCCACTCCCGAGAACCGTTGTAGCTACGAGCCGAATGGCCCCGCCTGAACCGCCTCCACCATAGCCAGGGCTACCGGCACCCGTGGCGCCACCACCGTTACCGCCATCAGCCAGTATCTGACCGCTAACAGTCAAGGTACCCGAAGCGGCAATCAAAATGGCGCCACCGCCGCCACCGCCACCAGCACCACCAAAGGTCGATGTGCCGCCGCCGCCGCCGCCGCCCGACCCCCCAATCAACGGTTGAATGGCCTCCGACCCATAGGGTGTCGGAAGGACAAAGCTGCAATTTGAGTAACTGTTGGGATTGTTTCCATTGCCGAAGTAGGCCGCACCAAGCCCGTGGCGTGCCATGCCCCCATGCCTTCCAGAAAAACAGCCACCTTGAGAATCAACGGGTTGACCGCCCCAACCGCCACCAGGACCAAGCCCGGCACCACCGACCCATTTGAGAGTGTCCGGGTAACTTCGAGACCTGCCCCCCGTACCGCCATCAAAGCCCCCAGGTCCACCCAAGCCAGCAGCGCCATCGTCAGCCAGATTTCCTCCGCCGGCAGTACCGACGTCCTTACCTGCACCGCCCTTCACATTGATCGCGCCAGCCACTGTCACGTTCCCACTCACCAAGACCTGCACGGGCGTGTTCAACGCATTGCGCTTGAATGTCACCGTCACGCCAGTCGGGATATTGATCGACGTGTAGTTCAGAACGCCCGATGGCGGCAGCACGATTTCGGTGTTTGCCGATGGGTTCAAAGTGCCATCGCTCCCCGTGCTGCCACTATTGAACGCGCTGGCCTGTAAAGCCACAGCCCAGAGCAACAGGCTAAGTCCAGGTGCCTTGCCAGGCCCGAAAGCGGAGCGGGGGCGCCTGCCATGCACAAGGAAGCCCACTGCCTGAGTCGGCCGTTCTGGCGTATTAGGAATATCGGGAGTATTGGGTCGCATCGCTCAGCCCTCCAGGGGAATGCCATACAAGAACGCCGTCGGAACGACATGCCGCTGACCGGACACAGTGATCAGCACCACACTAGGCGCGCCGCCCAGAGATGCAGTGAACTCGACGGCCCGCACGTTCTCATTGGCGGCAAACTGCTTGAGTGCCGTGGCGGCATTGGCGTTGACCGTCACGGTCAAGGACGCCTCCAGGCGGCTGGGGCCTTGCGGCAGCATCACTGTTACCGTGGCATTGCCGTTGTCGATCGTCCCCGAGACGCCGGAACTCATGGCTTCGACCGGCACTGCGCCAAACGCTGGCAAAAGGCGGACCTTGATCGCCGTGCCTAGTGGGACATTTGCAGTGCCCAGGGTCACGGTTACCGGGTTGCTGGCATTTGCTGGCAAGACCACATCACCCGCCCCGGTCGGGGTCGCCGGCACAGCTTGCCCACCCACGGTCAGAAAGCGCAACGCAGGCAGACTCGCCACGGTCAGCGGGCCGGGTGCGGCGGCTGAGTACAGCGGATCAGTGGTGCGGCTGTAGGTAAGGGCATCGGCTTCGATACGGATGCGACCCGTCGATCCAAAGTCAACGGGCGTCGTGTAGCAACTTCGCGCGCCGCTCGCGTCGCCTCGGCATCCGCCGTAGGCATAAAGATATCCGTTGCCACTCACACTCGTAGCAACGAGCCTGATGGCTCCACCGGAACCGCCGCCGCCAAAGAAATCCTGAGGGCCGCCCGAGTTGCCGCCAATGGCGGAAATCTGGCCGGTGCTCTCCAGGGTGATGGAGCCCGTGGCCGCGATGAGCAAGGCGCCTCCACCTCCGCCTCCGCCGGAACCAACCGCATTGGTCGAACCTCTGCCACCGCCGCCGCCAGACCCGCCCACCAATGGCATCAACCCGGCCGTTCCATAGCTCGGCGCTGCCGGGCTGCCGCCGGTGCAGTTCACGCCCGAGTAGTAGCCATCGGGGCCGGCCGCAGCGTGTCCGGCGCCCAGGCCGTGGCCCTCGTAGGCGGTGTAGCGGTTGCCTCGACAGTTCCCGCTGACGGCACCGTCTGCGGCGCGCCCGCCTTGGCCGCCGCCTGGGCCAAGGCCGACGCCGCCTTGAATCACTGACGCGCGCTGGGCGGCATCGGCATTGCCGCCCCGTCCGCCGTCAAACCCACCTGGGCCGCCATTCCCTGGAATTCCATCGTCCGCAACATTGCCGTCACCCACGTTGCCGGTGCTTTTTCCGTTGCCGCCCGACACGTCAATGAGGCCTGCAATGCTCGCATTGCCACTCACCAGCAACACAACGGGGGTGTTGGCCGCGTTGCGCTTGAACCTGACGGTGACGCCATTGGGTATGTTGATCGATGTGTAGTGCAAGACCCCGCTGGGTGGAAGCTGGATCTCGACGTTCACAGCGGGATTCAATGCCCCGTCGACCCCTGTGCTACCACTGTCGAACGCTCGCACCGGCAGAGCGCAAAGCAACAAAACCAGTGCAGTGGCATGGCGGGGAAGGTGGCGGGGGTTATTCGGCGTTGGCATGACGGGCTCCTGCAGAGCAGATCTCAAGGTCGGGGCGAGGCGTGTCTTCATCAGGGCACCACATTGATGACGTTGGCAGCAGTCGGGGTGGCATCAGTCAAATCGGCGGGGTAGCGCAGGCGCAGCACACGTGGCCCTTGCGCAGCATCCGACGCAACGATGAGAGTGACAGTCAGCAGTTCGCCGAAGGCGTCGGTGCTGTAAACGGGCTTAACACTTGGCATCTGCAGGCCGCCGGCAGGCTCGAAGACCAGTTCGGTGACGCGGCGCAGGTTCAAGCCGCGCACCACGAAGCTGTAGCTGCGGCCGAGTTGGAAGACGTTGGGTGTGGAGGAGTCAATCCGCGGCAGGTCCACCACCTCCCACAGCAGCCAATTGGCAGTGACGGTAGGCAGCACATTGCTACCGGCGAGCAGGTCTACACGGTAGGTGCGGTTGGGCGCGGATGCCGCGACTGTGTAGGGCACGGTGACGCTGGTGCCGTCTGCCGATACCACGGGCGCGCCAACCGTGACGCCGTTGTTGGCAGCGTTCATGACGCCGTCGCTGCCGGTGAGACGAACGCCTGTGACGCCACTCAGGCCGTAGCCGGTGAATTGCCATTGACCGCTGACGTTCTTGATTGAGCCACCCGGGTTGAGCGAGCTGATGGCCGCGCCAACTACCAGGCCGGTGGGCTGGGCGAAGACGGGCTGGGTGTCCGTCAAAACCGTCGCAGATCCGACCTGCACGCCGACCAGCGGCGAGACGATGGCGTCCATGAGAGTGCCGGCTGCGCGGGCCACCTGGATGGTGTTGGCGGGCGCGGCCGTAGTGGAGGTATCGCCCGCCGCCGCCGACACCACCAGGGTACGCGGCCCGCTGGTGGCGCCTGCAGCGGCTTGCACGGAAACCTGCAACACGGTGCCGTACGAGTTGGCCGTGGGTGTGCCGACGACAGACATGCCGTCACTCGGTTCAAAGCGCACGCCCAGGATGTCGCGGAAGTTCTGGCCGCGCACGGTCAACATGGTGGCGGCCGCACCTGCGATGACGAGTTGCGGCGTGATGGACTGAAGCTCGGGCAGTGGCGCAGTAACAAGGAACTGGGCCGCGCGCGGATCGGTGAAGGTGATTTCGCCGGTGGCTGTGCGCAGCGCGATCCTGCGCACGGTCTTGGGTGCGTCAACCGCGATGCTCAGGGTGACACCAATGGTCTGGCCGTCGCCGGTGATGTTTGGCGCGGTCACGGTGACGCCGTCCGATGGAAGCACGGCCACGCTGGTGACGGCGGCTAGGCCGACTCCTCGCACAGCGATTGGTACGCTGGTGCCGACGACTCCGGCCGTGGGCGAAATGGACTGCGCGGCGCTGCCCACGACGATACCGACCGGCTGCGCCACATATGGGCCTTGATCCAAGGTAGGCACGGCTTCCGCGCCCACCTGGACACCTACTAGCGGCGAAGTCATGCTTTCCAGCCGCAGGCCGACGATCAACTTCACCTGGAAGCGACTCTCGGCCGGGTCGGCAAAGGGCACAGGCAGGCCAGATGCGGTGGTGAGCACGACCTGGCGCAAGGTGTCAGGGGTGTTGAAGTCGATGTCGAGCGTGGCGGTGAGTTGCCGGCCATCCGCAGACACGACCGGCGTGCTGAGCGTCAAGCCGGTGGCGGGCTCAATCCGAATGCCGGTGACGGCAGTCAGGCCGATGCCGTTGATGGTGAGCGTGACTCGGTCACCACGGGTGCCGGCCTTGGGCGACATGGTGTTGGCCGCCAGCCCGAAACTGATACCGACTGGCTGGGCAACGTAAGGGCCGTTCTCTACGGAGGTTTGCGCAACTGCTCCCACCTGAACGCCGACCAGCGGCGAGGCGATTGCTTCGAACTGGGTGCCGGTGGTGCGAGCCACCTGCACGGTGTTGGCAGCGCTCGCGGTGTTGCTGGACTCCCCGGCGGCGCCCACGACGATCAGCGTGTGTGGGCCACTTGCCGCGCCGCTGTTGGCCTGGGCGTAGACCTCCAACAGGGTGCCGTCGCCATTCACCGTGGGGCTGCCGATGACTTCCATGCCGGCGGCGGGGTCGAAGCGAACGCCAGTGATGTCGCGGAAGTTCTGGCCACGCACGCTGAGCTTCACGGCGGCCTGGCCGGCCACCAGCAACTGCGGGCTGATGGCGATGATCTCGGGCGGCGGTGCGGTGACGAGGAACTGGCTGTCTACGGGGTTCAGGAAGGCGATCCCGCCAGCGG
>Ga0187844_10000347_pt1 | contig 36181 bp, 30 predicted proteins | sample SpaLakP09_SKY_50_FD_134517 | JGI IMG/M metagenome (GOLD analysis project Ga0187844, IMG submission 134517) | Oligotrophic lake water microbial communities from Sparkling Lake, Wisconsin, USA - SP09_SKY_50 | ecosystem: Environmental > Aquatic > Freshwater > Lake | place: USA: Sparkling Lake... | reverse complement strand
TGTGCAGGGCCCAGGCCTGCACCGCCAGGCAGAGGCCGCCAATGAGCAGGCCCACGCCAAAGATGTGCTGCCACATGCCATACGCAAACAGGCTCTAGCGCGGCGCGCGGGGCGGGCGCTGCATGATGCCGCGCTCGGCCGGTTCGGCGGCCAGCGCCAGGCCGGGCAGGCCGTCGGTCACGAGGTTGACCCACAGGATGTGGATGGGCAGCAGCGGAATGGGCAGCAGGAGCAGCGGCGCGAGGAAGATGGTCCAGATCTCGCCCGAGTTGCCCGTCATCGCGTAGCGCACAAACTTGCGGATGTTGTCGTAGATGCGGCGCCCCTCGCGCACCGCCGCGACGATGGTGGCGAAGTTGTCGTCCAGCAGCACCAGGCTGGATGCCTCGCGCGCCACGTCGGTGCCGCCCTGGCCCATGGCCACGCCGATGTCAGCGCGTTTGAGCGCCGGGGCGTCGTTCACGCCGTCGCCCGTCATGGCGACGAAGTGGCCCTGGGCCTGCAGTGCCTCGACGATACGGATTTTCTGCGCCGGGTCCACGCGGGCGTAGACCTGCACCTGCTCCACGCGGGCGCGCAGCGCGGCATCGTCCAGCGTGGTCAGGTCGGCGCCGGTGAGCACGGGGGCATCGCTGCTCTTCACAATGCCCAGGCGGTGCGCAATGGCGCGTGCGGTGGCGGGGTGGTCGCCCGTGATCATCACCGGGGTGATGCCCGCGCTGATGCAGTCGCGCACTGCGGCCTGGGCCTCAGAACGCGGTGGGTCGATGAGGGCGATCAGGCCCAGCAGCTCCAGCTGGTTTTCTACTGCGTCGATGTCGTTGGTGTCGGGCAGGCGGGCGTGGCTGCGGCGGGCCAGTGCCAGCACGCGCAGGCCCTGTGCAGCGAGCTGCTGGGCGGTGGTGAGGACCTGGGCGGTGTCGAGTGCGGCAGCGCCTTCGGGCGTCCAGTGGGCGGTGCAGCGGGGCAGCACGGATTCGGGCGCGCCCTTGGTGTAGGCCACAAAGCCTTCCGCCGTATGGTGGAAGGTCGTCATGCGCTTGCGGTCGGAGTCAAACGGTTGCTCCTGCACGCGGGGGCTGGCGGCATCGAGCTGAGCCTTGTCCAGTCCGCCCGCATGGGCGGCCAGCACCAGCGCGGTTTCGGTGGGGTCTCCCTGCCAGCGGGTGCCGAACTGGCCCTCTTCGTTCTGCGCCTGGAGCGTGGCGTCGTTGCACAGCGCGGCGGCGCGCAGTGCCTCGGCGTGGGCGGGGCTGGGCAGGGGATCGCCAGGCACCCAGCGCACACCGTGGGCCATCACCAGCTCGGCATGCATGCGGTTTTGCGTGAGGGTGCCCGTCTTGTCCGAACAGATGGTGGTGACGGAGCCCAGCGTCTCCACCGACGGCAACCGCCGTACCAGTGCATGCACGGCCACCATGCGGCGTGCGCCCAGAGCCAGCAGCACGGTCACCACGGCGGGCAGCGCCTCGGGGATCGCAGCCACGGCCAGGCTGATGGCGGTGAGGGCCATGAGCAACGGTGCCTCGCCGCGCAGCACGCCGACCACAAAGATCACCGCGCAGATGCCCAGCACCACAATCGCCAGGCGCTTGCCAAAGGCCGCCAGGCGCAGTTGCAGCGGCGTGCTGCGGTCGCCCGCGTCGAGCAGCGTGGCGACCTTGCCCAGCTCGGTGTGCATGCCGGTGGCCACCACCAGGCCGCGTGCCCTCCCATGTGTGGCCGTGGTGCCCTTGAAGGCCATGTTGGTGCGGTCGCCCAGCCCGCCCACGTCTTCGGCTGCCAGGGCTTCGGTCTGCTTGGCCACCGTGACGGACTCGCCCGTGAGGGCCGATTCATCCACCTGCAACTGCGCAATCTCGATGAGTCGCAGGTCGGCAGGGATCTGGTTGCCAGCCTCCAGCAGCACGATGTCGCCGGGCACCAGCTCAGTAGCGGGCAGGACCTGCACCATGCCGCCGCGCAGCACGGTGGCATGGGCCGCTGCGAGCTGGCGCAGCGCAGCCATGGCCTGGTCGGCGCGCCAGGCCTGCACAAAACCGATGACGGCGTTGAGCACCACGATGACGAGGATCACCAGCGTGTCGGTGACCTCACCCACCAGCCCCGAGATAACGGCCGCGCCCAGCAGCACCAGCACCATGAAGTCCTTGAACTGGTCAGCCAGCAGACGCCACCAGGGGCGGTCTTGTGATGCGGCCAACTCGTTGGCGCCGTGGGTGGCGCTGCGGCGTTGGGCCTCGTCGGCATACAGGCCCGCGTCGGGGTTGACGCCATGGGCCTGGGCGACGGCCTCGGCGGGGTGCAGGTGGGGGGCGTTGGCAGGTGGCATGCGGCGTTCTGGAGTGCGGCCGCATGCCGGGGGATCAGTGCGCGTTCTGCGGCCGGGCTTTGTAGAAGGTCAGGGGGATCTCTGTGGCCTGGTTCAGCACCTGGCGCTTGATCTTGCCCACCACATGCATTTCACAGGGCTTGCAGTCAAAGCGCAAGGTCAGCTTCTCCTTGCCATTGATCAGCATCAAGGGTTCGGCCTGGAGGGTGCCCTGCACGGCCGGCACGCCCGTGGCCTGCTTGGGGCACAGGCTCATGGAAAAGCGCACGCAGTGCTTGGTGATCATGAGGCTGACTTCGCCTTCCTCCTCGTGCGCCTCGTAGGCCGCGTCGATCACCTTCACGCCGTGGCGCACATAGAAGTCGTGCGCCTTGTGGTTGAACACGTTGCCCAGGAACGAGAGCGTGTCTTCAGGGTAGGGCGCGGGGGGCTCCACCGGCGTGGCGCGCTGCAGGCGGGCAAAGTTGCGGGCGCGGCTGGCTTCCAGCTCGGCCAGGGCATCGCGGCGCAGCGCGTTGAGCACCGAGGCGGGCACAAACCAGGGCTGCGAGAGCTGCAGCGCGATGTCGTGCACCGCAAAAATGGTGGCGCCAAAGCGGCCCAGTTGCTCGCGCAGGCTGGCTTCAGCCTTGGCGGCATCGGTTGCGGGTTGGTGCGGCTGCTGCACCTCGGCACAGCCCACATTGCCGTCCTCGTCGGTCAGCATCAAGCTGAAGCCCGAAGGCGTTTCGCTCAGGTGCGCCCAGAGACCGATGCGGCGGTCGCTGGATTTTTTCTCCAGTGTGCGCACCCAGTCCATGTCGCGGTTGCGGTTGACTTCGGTGCCCTTGCGCAGGTCCTTGAAGCCGTCCATCGGGTCCTTGGGGTACACGCGCCACTGCGTGGTGCTGCGCGGCGACACGGGCTCGGCCCGGTTGATGGCCATGCCCACCAGGTCCTTGTGCAGGTCGTAGTAGCACAGGCCGTCGCCGTTGTGCAGCACGGTGGCGGGGTCGCTCACTTCCAGCTCCACAAAGTCGGGGCCCACCTTGGTCACCCAGCCGATGGCCTGGCCCGGGTTCTTGGGGGTGTCGAACGCGCCAATGTCTTCCTTACGGCCGGTCACGAAGTAGTCGGTGAACTCGCGGTTGAAGTTCTGCAGCGGGTCGGGCGTGAAGGTGAAGGTGGTGGCGCCGCTGGACGAGCGCGACAGCGGGCGGCCCGCGCTCTCGCGCTCTTCCAGGATCTCGTCGATGAGCGTGCGGTAGTGGGCGGTGATGTTCTTCACGTAGCCCATGTCCTTGTAGCGGCCCTCGATCTTGAAGCTGCGCACGCCCGCGTCGATGAGTGCGCGCAGGTTGTCGCTCTGGTTGTTGTCCTTCATGCTCAGCACGTGCTTGTCGTGTGCGATGAAGCGGCCCTGCGCGTCCGTGACCTGGTAGGGCAGGCGGCAGGCCTGGCTGCAGTCGCCCCGGTTGGCGCTGCGGCCGGTCTGCGCGTGGCTGATGTTGCACTGGCCGCTGTAGGCCACGCACAGCGCGCCGTGGATAAAGAACTCGATGTTGGCGCGGCCCGGCGCGTCCACCGGGCCCAGTGCCTTGTGCACGGCGGCGATCTGCTGCACCGTCAGCTCGCGCGCCAGCACGATCTGCGACAGGCCTGCGTCCTGCAGAAAGCGCGCTTTTTCGGGCGTGCGGATGTCGGTCTGGGTGCTGGCATGCAGCTGGATGGGCGGCAGGTCGATTTCGAGCAGGCCCATGTCCTGGATGATCAATGCGTCAGCCCCCGCCTCGTACACCTGCCAGGCCATCTGGCGCGCGGCCTCCAGTTCGTCGTCGCGCAGGATGGTGTTGAGCGTGATGAAGATGCGGCTGTTGAAGCGGTGCGCATGTTTCACCAGGCGCTCGATGTCGCGGATGTCGTTGCCCGCGCTGGCGCGTGCGCCAAACGCGGGGCCGCCGATGTAGACGGCGTCGGCGCCGTGGTTGATGGCTTCGATGCCAATGTCGGCGTCGCGCGCGGGGGAGAGCAGTTCGAGCTGGTGGGGCAGGAGAGACATGGGGCGTGATTATCCCAGCGTGCCTTGCCGGGCGGTGGGCGCCGGACTCATTAGCGTGGTTAATGCCGGAGCAAATTGCTAAGTTTGCATAGCAAGTGCGGCAAACGGCCGCTGGCATGGCTAGGATGCGGGCTTGTTGTGTACAAGATCGGTGCACAACATGCCTGCATTGACTGATTCTGGAGACCTCGTACCGTGTTTTGCCCCGCTTTTTCTTCCTCGCCCCTGTTCCGCATTTCTGCCCTGACCGCTGTTGCGCTGGCCGCCAGCGTGGCCTCTGCGCAAGACGTGCAAACCGTCAAGATTGCCCATGCGGGCCCCGTGTCGGGCGGTATTGCCCACATCGGCAAGGACACGGAAAACGGCGTGCGCCTGGCCATTGACGACCTGAACGCCCAGAACCTCGTCATCGGCGGCAAGAAGATCAAGTTTGAAATTGCGGCCGAAGACGACGCAGGCGACCCGCGCCAAGCCACCGCCGTGGCGCAAAAGCTGTGCGACCAGAAGGTGGCTGGCGTGGTGGGCCACCTGCAGTCGGGTACGTCCATCCCCGCATCGGCCATCTACGCCAAGTGCGACCTGCCCCACATCACGGCATCGGCCTCCAACCCCGACCTGACCAAGCCCGGCCACAAGACCACCTTCCGCCTGATCGCCAACGACAACGCGCTGGGCGCTGCGCTGGCGCTGTTCGGTGCCGACCACCAGAAGCTCAAGAGCGTGGCCATCATCGACGACCGCACGGCCTACGGCCAGGGCGTGGCCTCGGTCTTCAAGGCCACGGCGCAACAAAAGGGCCTCAAGGTGGTGGCTGAAGAGTTCACCAACGACAAGGCCACCGACTTCATGGCCATCCTCACCGCCATCAAGAACAAGAAGCCCGACGCGATCTTCTATGGCGGTCTGGATGCGCAGGCGGGCCCCATGCTGCGCCAGATGGAGCAACTGGGCCTGGGCAACGTGAAGTATTTTGGCGGTGACGCGCTGTGCACCGAGAAGCTGCCCGAACTGTCGGGCAAGACCCCGGCCCTGAAGAACGTGACCTGCGCCACGGGCGGCGCATCGGTGGACAAGATGCAGGGCGGCGCCGACTGGAAGAAGCGCTACGACGCCAAGTTCCCCGGCCAGTTCCAGATCTACAGCCCCTATGCGTATGACGCCGCCATGGTGCTGGCCGACGCGATGAAGCGCGCCAACTCGGTGGACCCCAAGGTGTTCGCCCCCTTCCTGGCCAAGACCGAGTACAAGGGCGTGACGGCCAACATCGCCTTCACGGCCAAGGGCGAGCTGACGACGCCCGCCGTGACCTTGTACACATTCAAAGACGGCAGCCGCGTGGCACTGAATTAAGGCCCGCTGCGTTAGCGAAACCTTCAACGGCCGCCACGTGCGGCCGTTTTTGCGTGTGGGGTTTGCCTTTACAGTCGGTCGCGTAGCAAAGGGGCTGTTGTCGCCCAACAAGGAGCAGACTTATGCGCGCAGTGTTTGGATTGGTCGGGCTGGTCGTGGTGCTGGCCATCGTGGGCCTGTTGGCCAAGAAGCAGTTGTCGGCCACGCGCGCCCCGGTGCCCGCGCTGCAGACGGCCCCTGGGGCCGCACCTGCATCGGCGCCCCCGGCCACCGTGCGCGAGCAAAGCCAGCAGGTGCAGCAACAGGTCAAGCAGCAAATGGAAGGCCTGATGCAGCAGGCGCGCCCCATGCCCGAGGATGCGGCCAAATAATGAAAAAATAGCCGTTTGCGCGCGTCTGTATTCATTTTGTTGCTATCAATGTTGAAGTAATGGGCAAGCACCCCGACGACACCCACTGGATGCGCCTGGCCCTGGCCGAGGCGCAGGCGGCCGCGCAGGAGGGCGAGGTGCCCGTGGGCGCCATCGTGGTGAAGGACGGCCAGGTGATTGCCACGGGCCGCAATGCCCCGGTGCAGGGCCACGACCCCACGGCCCACGCCGAAATCGTGGCGCTGCGTGCCGCAGCCCAGCAGCTGGGCAACTACCGGCTCGACGGCTGCAGCTTGTATGTGACGCTGGAGCCCTGCGCCATGTGCAGCGGCGCCATGCTGCATGCGCGCCTGGCCCGCGTCGTCTACGGCGCGGTGGAGCCCAAGACGGGCGCGGCAGGCTCGGTGCTCAACCTGTTCGGCCATGTTGAGATCAACCACCAGACCGAGGTGCTGGGCGGCGTGCTGGCCGACGAATGTGGCAGTCTGCTGAGCAGCTTTTTTGCGCAGCGCCGCCGCCAGCAGCGTGCCGAGGCGCTGGCCCGCCACCCGCTGCGCGACGATGCGCTGCGCACGCCCGATGCAGCGTTTGCCGATTTGCCTGGTTACCCGTGGGCGCCGCAGTACATCAGCGACCTGCCCAGTCTGGCGGGCCTGCGCTTGCACTATTTGGACGAAGGCCCGCCAGACCCGATGGTTGCGCCCCGCACCTGGCTGTGCCTGCATGGCAACCCGGCCTGGAGCTACCTGTACCGCCGCATGCTGCCCGCCTTTCTGGCCGCAGGCGACCGCGTGGTGGCGCCGGACCTGATTGGCTTTGGCAAAAGCGACAAGCCCAAGAAGGAGGGCGCCCACCAGTTCGAATGGCACCGCCAGGTGCTGCTGGAGCTGGTTGAAAGGCTCGATTTGCGCAACGTGGTGCTGGTGGTGCAGGACTGGGGCGGCATTTTGGGCTTGACGCTGCCCATGGCGATGCCCGAGCGGTTCAACGGTGTGCTGGTGATGAACACCTTGCTGGCCACGGGCGACGCGCCCCTGCCAAAGGGGTTTGTGGACTGGCGTGCGATGTGCCGCGACAAGCCGCTGTATGGGGTAGGGCGCCTGCTGGCGCGCGGCAACCCGCACCTGAGCCTGGCCGAATGTGCCGCCTACGACGCGCCGTTCCCCGACAAAGGCTACCGCGCCGCGCTGCGCGCGTTCCCCGAACGCGTGCCCGCCGCCACCGAGGACCCGGGCGCGGCCCTGTCGCGCGCGGCCCGCGATTTCTGGCAGCAGCAGTGGCAAGGCCAGACCCTGATGGTGGTGGGCGCGCAAGACCCGGTCCTGGGCCTGCCTACCATGCGCACCCTGCAGCAAACCATCCAGGGCTGCCCCGAGCCCGTGGCGCTGCCGGATGCGGGCCACTTTGTGCAGGAGCACGGCGAGGCGATCGCTGCGCTGGCTGTGGAATACTTCTCGTTTCCTGGTGTCGGCAGCTCTAGCGGCTGACACGGCGCCAGACCTCTCTTTTTGACGGAGCAGGCCCCCGGTGGGCCTGAGCGCTTTGCACGACCACGATCACGACCATTCGCAGTGCCACCACGACCACGGTCCCAAGCACATCTACATCTATTCGCCCTCCAGCGCCGTGCGCGACAAGGCGGCCTTCAAGCGCGGCATTGCACGGCTCAAGGCCCTGGGCCACGAGGTTGAGGTGGACGCCGATGCCTTGGCCACCCATACGCGTTTTGCGGGCGATGACGAAACTCGGCTGGCGGCCATCCACCGCGCTGCCGCCAGCGGTGCCGACGTGGCGCTGATCTCGCGCGGGGGCTACGGCCTCACTCGCATCCTGCCGGGCATCCGCTACAAGGCCGTAGCCAAGGCGATCGACAAGGGCATGCACTTTGTGGGTGTGAGCGATTTCACCGCCTTTCAGCTCGCGGTGCTGGCCAAGACCGGCGCCACCACCTGGGCGGGCCCCTCACTGGGGGCGGATTTTGGCGTGGCGGGCGAGCCCGACGACATCATGGAAGCCTGCTTTGACGACCTGCTGACCGGCCATGGCGAAGGCACGGGCTGGCGCATGAACAACGAGAAGCCCCACGCCACCACGGGCAAGCCCGCCGTGCCCAATGTGTATGTGAAAAGCGCCACGTTGTGGGGCGGCAATCTGTCGGTGTTGGCTGCGCTGGTGGGCACGCCATATCTGCCGCAGATCAAGGGCGGGGTGCTGTTCATCGAAGACGTGCATGAGCACCCCTACCGTATCGAGCGCATGCTCACCCAGCTGCTGCACGCTGGCGTGCTGGCCCAGCAAAAGGCCGTGGTGCTGGGGCAGTTCACCAACTTCAAGCTGGCGCCGCACGACAAGGGCTACAAGCTGCAGTCTGTGGTGGACTGGCTGCGCAGCCAGATCAAGGCGCCGGTGCTCACAAACCTGCCGTTCGGGCATGTCGAGACCAAGGTGCTGCTGCCGGTGGGGGCGACGGTGTCGCTGTCGGTGGAGGCGCGTGATGCGCTGATCTACTGGGGGCACCAGCACTGAAGCAAGTGGGCTGGGCCTAGGCCTGGGCGTGCGGCCCAGGGGCGGCAGGCTCAGAAATTCCGGAACCGGGGTTCCTGCGGTACCTGGGGGGCGCGCAGGGACAACGGCAACTGCCCCTGGAACAAGGGGGTGACGTGGTCCAGCACCTTCTGGGCAACGGCTTCGCCCCGCAAGGGCACCAATGTGTCAAACAGATCGGTGCGCAGGTACCACAGCGCTTCGATGTCGCCCGCATAGCGCAGCCGCATGTTCATGCGTGCCACTTCGCAACCCGACACGCCCATCAGGCCTTGCAGCATGGCCTGGCGCACTTCCTCCAGCCCCTGGTCGCGCACCCAGGCCGTCGAAGACGGCTTGTCACGGCCGAGCAGGTCGTGCAGGTTGTTGCGGAGATTGGGTTTGTTCCAGCGCATGGATGGGGCGCACAACGGTTTTTGTAACAGGGTCGGTCAAAGTAAGCGGGAGCGAGGATTGACGCAAGGGTGGCGCTCCTGTTTTTGTATAAAGACAACACGCCAACCCAGTTTGTTGCGAACTTTTACGTATTTGGCGCAGTTGCTTGCAGGGCCCTGACGCCGATTGCGGGGGCGGTGGTTTAGATGGTGTGGATTGGACGTAAAGGGCGCATGCGTTGCCCTCCAGTCCCCATCCGGTGCCCGGCGGTGGGTGGCCTGGAGTGCGCTGGTGGAGGCGCCACACCCGGCTTAGGATTGTTGACGCTTGAGTGGATGCGTCTTCGTTGAGCTTGCACTAAACTGATTCACATGATGTTACTAATAGGCCATCGTTCATGAGCGTGCTGTCAACGGTGGTCTTCGCGGACATTTCGGGCAGTACCTCGTTGTACGAAACGCTGGGCAACGAGCGAGCCACCGAAGCCGTGACCCAGGTCACCCAGTGGATTGCTGACACCATCGAAGCCCATGGCGGCCGGGTCGTTAAAAAGCTGGGGGACGGTGTGTTGTGCGTTTTTGGCGACGCGGCCGGGGCGGTCTCGGCCACCGCCACCATGCTGCGCCAGCACCATGAGCGGCTGGGCCGCTGGCCGCAGCCACTGCGCATGGACATCCGCGTGGGTGTGGCCAGTGGCGAGGTGGTGGATGTGGATGGCGATTGTTATGGCGATGCGGTCAATGTGGCCTCTCGCCTGTGCGAACGGGCCGGGCCCGCCGAAATCTGGGCCACCGAGACCACCGTTTTGCTGGCAGGCACCGCCCCCGATGCCTGGTACCGCAAGCTGGGCCTCATGGAGATCCGGGGCAAGGCTGAGGCGCTCATGCTCTACCACGTCGAGTGGCGCGAGGACGAGGCACCGGACTCCCTCACCATGCAGGCGGCGCTGGTCAGCAGCTTTGCACCGGTAGATCCGATCCTGGGGGAAATCCAGTTCTCATGGCATGGGGTGAACATGTCGTTCACCTCGTCGGACGCCCCCGTGCATGTGGGGCGCGCCAACCATGCGCAGTTGTGCATCAATGATCCCCGGGTGTCGCGCCTGCATGCACGCATTGACTGGCGCAACAGCGGTTTTGTGCTCACCGACATGAGCAGCTTTGGCACCTGGGTGCGGTTTGAGGGCAGCGACGCGCCCGTGCGGCTGCGCCGCGATGCCTGCATCCTGCATGGCACCGGTCAGATAGCGCTGGGCGTGCCTTTTACCGAACCCAGCGCGCCGATCATGAGCTTCCAGGTGGTGGGCACCAGCGTACACCTGGGCTGAGCACTGGCCCGCAGGCGCCCCCACTGGGGGGTGCCCCCAGGCGACACAACAACAGGAGACACAAGACATGGCGTGGATGAAGCGGACGGCCGTCGGGCTGGTGGTGGCGGCACTGCTGGCGGGCACGGGGGCGGCGGTGTATGTGCAGCGCAGCTTTGCGGTGGTCGATGGCACGCTGCAGGTGCCCGGGCTGCGCGAGGCCGTGCGCGTGCAGCGCGACGCTTCGGACGTGACCCACGTGCGTGCGCAAACCCCGCAGGATGCCTGGTTTGCCATGGGCTACGTACATGCGCAGGAGCGCACCTGGCAGCTCGAATTCAACCGCCGGGTCATGCACGGCGAGCTGTCCGAGGTGTTTGGCTCGGCCACCGTCGAGACCGACAAGCTCATGCGTGCGCTCGACATCATGGGCGTGGCCAAGCGCCAGTACGCGGGCCTGCCCCAATACGCCAAGGACGCGCTGCAGGCCTACAGCCAGGGCATCCACGCCTTCCACAAAAATCGCCCGCAGGCGCTGCCGCCCGAGTTCCATGTGCTGGGCGTGCAGCCCGGCGGCGCGCAGGGCACGGTGTGGGAGCCCGAAGACAGCGTGGGGTGGGCGCTGATGATGGCGCTGGACCTGGGTGGCAACTGGGGCACCGAATTTGCGCGCCTGTCGGTGGCGCGCACGCTCGACACCGACCGCCTCTGGCAGCTGATGCCGCCTTATCCGGGCGAAAAGCCCGCCGCCTCGGCTGACCTGGCAGCGCTGTACCGCCAACTGGGCGTGTACCGCGCGGCAGATGCGGGCTCCACTGCGGCGGCGCAGGGCAGTGCGGCGGACGCGGTCAGCCGCAAGTCGGAAGGCCCGCTGGCCCGGCAGATCAGCACCGGCATGCTGGTCTGGGCCGACGAGCTGACCCGCAACGCGGGCACCAACGAAGGCAAGGGCAGCAACAACTGGGTGCTGGCGGGCTCGCGCACCGTGAGCGGTAAACCCCTGCTCGCCAACGACCCGCACCTGGGCCTGTCGGCCCCCGCCATCTGGTACTTCGCCGGGCTGCAGGCACCCGCAGGGCAGGCCTCGGACGGCACACCCATCGCTGCCATCGACGTGGTGGGTGCCACCTTGCCGGGCCTGCCCTTTGTGGTGCTGGGCCGCACCGACAAGGTGGCCTGGGGCTTCACCAACCCCGGCCCGGATGTGCAGGACCTCTACCTGGAGCAGATCAACCCGGCCGACGCCACGCAGTACCGCACGCCCGAGGGCTGGGCGCCGTTCACCGTGCGCAAGGAGACCATCCGCGTCAAAGGCGAGGCCGATGTGGTGATGCAACTCCGCAGCACCCGGCACGGACCGGTGCTCAGCGACGTGCAGAAGTCGCACGCCGAGGTGCTGGACCTGGGCAAATACGTGCTGGCGCTGCGCTGGAGCGCGCTGGATGACGACAACCAGACCGTGCTGGCAGGCTTCAAGACCAACCAGTCCAAGAGCGTGGACGAGCTCTTTGCGGGCCTGGCCCACTACCACTCGCCCATGCAGAGCGTGGTGGCGGCCGACGACCAGGGCAACATCCGCTTCAAGGCCGCTGGCCGGGTGCCGGTGCGCGATGCGGCCAACGACATCCGGGGCGTGGCGCCATCGCCCGGCTGGGATGCGCGCTACGACTGGAAGGGCTGGCTGCCCTACGAACAGACCCCAGAAGATCGCGGCGACCGAGGCTGGGTCGCCACCGCCAACCAGCGCGTGACGGCCCCCGGCTACCCACACTTCCTCACGCAGGACTGGGCCTTGCCCTACCGCTACGAGCGCATCGCACAGCTCATCGAGGCCACCCCCAAGCACGACGCGGCCAGCATGCAGGCCATCCACCGCGATGTGGCATCGCTCGCCACGCGGCGCCTGCTGCCGCACCTGCAGCAGGCGCAGTCCGCGCACCCGCTCGCCGCCGCTGCGCAGAAAGAGCTGCAGGGCTTTGACGGTGTGATGGACGCGGGCCGCGCCGCGCCCCTGATTTTTGTGGCCTGGACGGACGAGCTGGCCCGGGGCCTCATCATTCCGCGCATTGGCGAAGGCCGCTTCAAGGCCACCTATGGCAAGCGCGACTACCGTGCGGCCATCGAAGGCATCCTGGAGCGCAACGACGCTTGGTGGTGCCAGCCCGCGACCTGCGCCGAGCAATCCGCTGCTGCCTTGGGCCGTGCGCTCGACCGCCTGCAGGCCGCCTACGGCGCAGACCCTGCCCAGTGGCGTTGGGGCGCCGCGCACCCCGCGCTCAGCGTGCACCGGCCTTTTGGCAACGTGCCTGCGCTCGCACGCTTCTTTGACGTGAGCGTGCCATCGCACGGAGACTCGTACACCGTGAATGTGGGTCAGTACAACGCAGGCGAGGCCAAGGGCCCGTATGTGAACCGCCACGCCGCATCGCTGCGTGCGGTGTACGACCTGGCCGACCTGGAGCAGTCACGCTTCATCTACCAGACGGGCCAAAGCGGCCTGGTGTTTTCGCCGCGTTACCGCGACATGAGCACCACCTGGGCCGATACCGGCTACCGCGCCCTGCAGCGCCAGCCCGCGCGCTGGGCCCACAGCCTGACGCTGGCCCCCGCAACCCCTCCCACCGCCGCGCGCTAAGGCCGCTGCCAGGAATCATCGCCATGGGTTTTGTTCCGTTGATCGAAGTCAGCCGGGGCGGTCTGCCCGAGTGCCAGCACTGGGGCGCCGTGGCCGTGGCCAACCGCCAGGGCCAGGTGCTGGCGCAGGTGGGCGACCCGTACACCGTTACCTTCACGCGCTCCACCATCAAGGCCTTCCAGGCGTTGCCCTTCATGCAAGCGGGCGGGGCCCGTGCGCTGGGCTGGGGGCAGGGCGAACTGGCGCTTTTGTGCGCCAGCCACAACGGCGAGCCCATGCATGTGGAGCAGGCCGACCGCATGCTGGCCAGCGTGGGGCAGGACTACCACGCGCTGCGCTGCGGCTGCCACCGCCCCCTGTTCGCGGAGCTGGGGCTGGGCACGCTGCCCGAGGGTTTTGTGCCCGACGAACGCCACAACAACTGCAGCGGCAAACACGCGGGCTTTGTGGCGCACTGCGTGCGGCAGGGGCTGCCGCTGGGCAGCCACCTGGATCCTGCCCATCCGCTGCAGGTAGCCATCCGCGACCACGTGGCGCAGGCGGTGGGGCTCGCCCCCGATCAGCTCGCCATGGGCATCGACGGCTGCTCGGCGCCCAACTACGCCATGCCGCTGGCGCACTTGGCGCGGGGCTATGCCCGGCTGGCCGGTGGCGCACCTGACACCGACCTGCATGAAAGCCTGACCACACTGGCCGACGCCATGGTGGCGCGGCCCGAGCTGGGTTCGGGCACCGGGCGGCACGACCTGGATTTCATGCAGGTGGGGCAGGGCGACTGGGTCTCCAAGACGGGCGCCGACGGCGTGCAGGTGGTGGGCAGCCGCAGCCGGGGCGAGGCCTTTGCGCTCAAGATCATGGACGGCAACATGGTCGCCCAGGTGGCTGCCGCCGTGGAGGTGATGGACCAGCTCGGCTGGCTGGATGCTGGCCAGCGCGAGGCCTTGGCGCGGCAGCGGTCTGCGCACATCGTCAACGCCAAGGGGCTCACGGTGGGCGGGCGCCGCGCGGTGTTCAGGTTGCAGAAGGCGGGCTGAAGCCCCTGGCGCCTGGGATGGGGAAAAAATTTGAATAAAAAGTGCCATCTCCGCGCTATGGATAAGCGCTTGCAGCTATAAAAAATGTAGCAAACGGCTCTGTGTCTGGCAGTACATAGACCACGCCGGGCCCTTGCCCGAACAGCGGGGCGATGTGCTGGTTGTAGAACGCCTCGGGCGCATTCACGCAGCCATAACTGATGCGCTTGTCGCGTGCGCTGCCGCTGGCCAGGCGCTGGTGGCGGCGCTCCGCAGCGCTCACGCTGCGCACCCGGTGCAGCGACACGGCCGAGTCGTAGTCGATCCACACAATGTCTTCCCCGCGCAGGTTGCGGCCCGGCTCGGTCACAAAACGGCCTGCGGGCGTGGTGCGCTCCTCCGGCCGGATCTGCGCCAGCGGCCGCGTGCCCAGGTCGGGCGCCGACCGGTCGCCCCGCGCCGCGCCCAGCAGCACCGGCGCACTGCCCAGCCACTGCCCCTGGGCCGAAAACACATGGATGCGGGCCCAGGGCTTGTCGATCACGGCAAAAGGCAGGCCCTGGTGGTCACCCGTGTCCGTGGCCCAGCGCACCAGCTGCCGTGTCGTGGCCGAGGCATCGGCGGGCAGCGCCCGGGCGGCCAGAGGCGCCAAGGCCAGCGTGCAACCCAGGGCGGAAAAGACAAGGCGGCGGTTCATGGTGAAAACATGCAGGTCATCCAAACGCTCAGCCCCACCCACGGCCGACGAACCCGGCACGGCGCAGGGCCAGTGCACCCGTAAAGCTGGTTTCGCTAGGCCACCGGGTACATCCCCCCTTGGGGGAAGGCGTCGCAGGTGACTCGGGGAGGCTTTTCCCTCGGGGGGCTATCTCCGTCAGCCAATGCCCCCAATAATGCCTGTACCCGCGACTCTTGCGAAGCACCCGCTTCCCCCTGGCCATGTTCGATCGCCTGCGCAAAGCCTTCAGCCCGTCCGGCGGCTCCGCCGCCCGGCCCGTCACCAACAAGGAAGTGGCCCGCTGGGCCGCGTCGCAGCAGCTGGCCATCGTGCCGTCGGCCACCGAGGGGTATTTCGACCTCGGCGGCGATGTGGGCGGCCACCCCTGGCGGCTGGAATGTGGCGCCCCCACCCGCGACTACGTGCGGGGCCTGGAGCTGCGCGGCCGCGCCGACGTAGGCGCCGACCCGGACGCCGCCGTGATGGTGCTCAACCGCTCCTTGCACGAAGCGCTGGAGGGCAGCGCCTACAACGCCATCACCGACACGCTGCAGACCACGGTCAACGCCAACCTGCCCGAAGAAATGCGCTGGCTGGCCATGTACGAAGAGATGACCTGGCCCGGCCTGCCCGCATCCTTCCGCCAGCACTTCGCGGTGGTTGCCGAGCGCATCGACGTGGCCCAGCGCTGGATCCACGCACCCGTGGTGTCGCAGCTGCTCAACTTCCTCGAAGGCGAACACAGCGCCGCGCGTGCGCAGTCCCCGCTGGTGCTGATGCTGGTGCGTGGCAAGGTCTATCTGCGCATGGTGCACACCGAGCGCAGCCTGCCCGAGATCGCACACGCCACGCAGATGCTGTTGATAGGCGCCCAGGCGGCCATGCAGAATCTGCCGCCGATGTCGGTGGCGGGGCCGGATGATTTGCCGAATGTGGAGCGGTAGGGGGTTGAAGTGTTTGAGCGAACTCGCGAAACGAAGGACAGGTTGGTCAATGGACGGCTGGTTGATCCCAAATGGTCGTACCTGTGCTCACCGCCAACATCGAATTTGGTTCTTCTTTTCAATATGCATCTGAATTGAGAAGAGATTTCAAATCTCAGCGAAGCATCTTCGATGCCGCACTCCGGTCGCGTGGAGCACTGAGAATGGGAAGGCCCCATTTTTCTTTTGCCAATACCCATCATGCCCATCAAGAGACGAGGTAAGGACTACCACCCCAGCTCGAAGGCGGAGGTGCATTTGCGCTTCGCGTTGGTACGGTTACGCACCGACTGGCGCAGCCTTTCCTTAAGTGAACTGGAGTCTTACCTCCGACTCATCATCATTGCGGAAAGAAAGTGCATGCCGCGTTTTGGTCTACGTCCCGAGCCGCCAACGAATCGTTGGGTACAGCCACGCCTGCGGCGCAGGCGACTCACCGTCATTGAGTCGTTGATAGTACGGGGAGGTCGAGTGAGCAAGTTTGCCGCCGCACGGGTGCTTCCGCGAAGTCAAACTTGGCCAGGCGTTCTGGCTCTGGTGGGGAAAGGCGTCACTGATGCTTTAGCTAGCTAACGCTTGGTGCGCTAGTAGACACGGTGAGCGTTCATTTTCATTTTTCACTATCGGCTCGGCCTAGTCGGGTCGAGCTGCACGCCGCCGATCACCATCGTTTGATGGTTTGCTGAGGTGAGGAAATCAGCCTAAAAAGCTGGTGCGATCCAGGCAGGCTTCAGAGCAAAAGCTGCCCAGCAACCGACATCCCCCGCCCGCAGCGCGCACCGGAGCGAAAGCGGGGGATGGAGGCCCGAAGGGCCTCAAAGACTGTCCTCGCTCAAGCCCCACGCGTGATCGGCACCCCCGCGTCGCGGCCATAGGCGCCGTACTTGCCCAGCTCCCACTTGGCGATCGCGTTGCGGTGCACTTCGTCCGGGCCGTCGGCAAAACGCAGCGTGCGTGCACCGGCGTAGGCATAGGCCAGCGGGAAGTCGTCGCACATGCCGCCGCCGCCGTGCACCTGCATGGCCCAGTCGATGACCTGGCAGGCCATGCTGGGGGCGACGACCTTGATCATGGCGATTTCGGTCTTGGCGACCTTGTTGCCGGCCACGTCCATCAGCCAGGCCGCCTTGAGCGTGAGCAGGCGGGCCATGTCGATCTTGCAGCGGGCTTCGGCAATGCGCTCTTGGGTCACGGTTTGCTGGGCCACGGTCTTGCCGAAGGCGGTGCGCGAGGAGGCGCGCTTGCACATCAGCTCCAGCGCGCGTTCGGCCAGGCCAATGAGGCGCATGCAGTGGTGGATGCGGCCGGGGCCCAGGCGACCTTGTGCGATCTCGAAACCACGGCCTTCGCCCAGCAGGATGTTGGAGACGGGCACGCGCACGTTCTCGAAGGTCATCTCCACGTGGCCGTGGGGTGCGTCGTCATAGCCCATCACGTTCAGCGGGCGGATGATGGTGATGCCCTTGGTGTCGGCGGGCACCAGCACCATGCTTTGCTGCGAGTGCTTGGGCGCCTCGGGGTCGGTCTTGCCCATGGTGACGAACACCGCGCAGCGCGGGTCGGCCGCGCCAGAGATCCACCACTTGCGGCCGTTGATCACGTACTCGTCGCCATCGCGCTCGATGCGGGTTTCGATGTTGGTGGCGTCGCTCGATGCCACGTCGGGCTCGGTCATCGCAAAGGCCGAGCGGATCTTGCCTTCGAGCAGGGGCTTGAGCCAGCGGGCCTTGTTGGCCTCGTCGCCGTAGCGGGCAATGGTTTCCATGTTGCCCGTATCGGGGGCCGAGCAGTTGAACACTTCACTGGCCCATTGCACGCGGCCCATGATTTCGGCCAGGGGCGCGTATTCCTGGTTGGTCAGGCCTGCGCCGTCGTAGCCCGAGGCCGCTGCGCTGTCCACCGGCAGGAACAGGTTCCACAAACCGGCGGCCTGGGCCTTGGGCTTGAGGTCTTCGATGGTCTTGAGCGCGCTCCAGCGTTTACCTGCTGCCGTGTTGGCAACCAGTTCGTCTTTGTAGGCAGACTCGTTCGGATAGATGTGGTCATCCATGAACTGGAGCAGTTTGGCCTGCAGTTCCTTGGTTTTGGGCGAGTAGTCAAAGTCCATGGGTTTCTTCTCCGTTGGTAATCGTGGGGCGGCGTCTGTGCCTTGGTCTGTGTCCGGGGGTCTTCAGCCGCGCTGTGCAAACGACCAGGCCAACTCGGCCATGGGCCGCGCGGTGTCCCCCGAGGCCTTGGCCTGCGCGCTGGAGGCGGTGCCCGCCTCGACGCGCTTGGCAATGCCCTGCAGGATGGCCGCGATGCGGAACATGTTGTAGGCGAGGTAAAAGTTCCAGTCGGCGCGCAGTGCCTCGGGCGTGGCGATGCCGGTGCGTTCGCAGTACAGGCGGATGTAGCTGTCTTCGCTCGGGATGCCGAGCGCGGCCAGGTCCTGGCCTGCAATACCCCGGCCCATGGAGGCAGGGATGTGCCAGCTCATGCAGTGGTAGCTGAAGTCGGCCAACGGGTGGCCCAGGGTGGACAGTTCCCAGTCGAGCACGGCGATCACGCGGGGCTCGGTGGGGTGGAACATGAGGTTGTCCAGCCGGTAGTCGCCGTGCACGATGGACACATGGCTCTCGTCGCGCGCGCTGGCGGGCATGTGTGCGGGCAGCCATTCCATGAGCTTGTCCATCTCGGGGATGGGCTGCGTGATGGAGGCCACGTACTGCTTGCTCCAGCGGCCGATCTGGCGGTCGAAATAGTTGCCGGGCTTGCCGTAGCTGGCCAGGCCCCGGTCGGCAAACTTCACGGTGTGCAGCGCGGCAATCACGCGGTTCATCTCGTTGTAGATGGCGCCGCGCTCGGCCTGCGACATGCCGGGCAGGGACTGGTCCCACAGCACGCGGCCCTGCATGCACTCCATCACGTAGAAGGCGCGGCCGATCACCGATTCGTCCTCGCACAACACAAACATGCGCGGCACCGGCACATCGGTGCCATACAGGCCGCTCATCACCGCAAATTCGCGCTCGATGGCATGGGCCGAAGGCAGCAGCTTGGCCACGGGCCCGGGCTTGGCGCGCATCACATAGCTGGTCGTGGGGGTGATGAGCTTGTAGGTGGGGTTGGACTGCCCGCCCTTGAACATCTCTACCGTCAGGGGCCCCTCAAAGCCCTGCATGTGCTGCGCGAGCCAGGCGCTCAGCGCAGCGGTGTCGAACGCGTGCTGGTCGGAAACGGGCCGGGTGCCCACGAAGTGGTCGAAGTTGCTCATGAGAGGGCGGAGAGTGTGTTGTTGTTGCTCTTCAGTTGTCGGTTTCGGCAATGCGCATCAGTGCCTCGCGGTCGCGCACCACCAGGCCGCCCGGCTCGATGCGAATGGCATCCTCGCGCTCCATGGCTTTCAGCTCCTGGTTCACGCGCTGGCGCGATGCGCCCAGCAGCTGCGCCAGTTCTTCCTGCGCCAGTTGCAGCCCGATGCGCATCTCGCTGCCGTCCGACAGGCTGGGGATGCCGTAGCTGCGCACCAGGTGCACCAGCTGCTTGGCCAGCCGGGCGCGCAGGGGCAGGGTGTTGAGGTCTTCCACCAGGCCGTAGAGCTGGCGAATGCGCCGCGCGTGCAGGCGCAGCATGGCCTCGTAGAACTCCACGTGCGAGGCAAGAATCTTCTTGAAATCGGACTTGGCCACACACAGGATGGTGGTGTCGCCATGCGCATAGGCGTCGTGCGTGCGCCGGTCCCCGTCGAAGATCGCCACGTCGCCGAACCAGATGCCCGGCTCCACATAGGTCAGCGTGATCTGCTTGCCCGAGATGGAGGTGGAGCTCACCCGCACCGCACCGCGTGCGCAGGCAATCCACTCCTCGGGTGGATCGCCGCGCGCGCAGATCAGGGCGCCGTCCTTGAAACGTTTGACGTATGCACATCGGAGGATGTCGTGGCGTAGCGAAGGTGAGAGGGAAGAAAACCAGCGACCGGAGTTGATCGCTTCACGTTCTTCGATAGTAAGAATCGGGTCGTCCATGGTCTGTCTTTTGTGTGACTGGAAACGAGACCATTGTCGCGTGAGGGACCTGCGCAAAGCCTCAGGGTTGTCACCTGCGCGTCTGCACAGCCGCGCAGCAAAAAGCCCCTGGCAGCCGGTTTGGCTGCCAGGGGCTTTGGGGCGTGGATGGGGTGGCGGCTTACTCGTAGCGCGGCACGCGTTTTTCGAGGAAGGCCGAAATGCCTGCGCCGCCGTTGGCGTGGTGCAGGTTCTTCACGAAGTGATCGCGCTCGTGGCCGAGATGCTGGGTCAGGCTGGCGTGGGGGGCTTCGTTCAGCAGTTCCTTGATGCTGGCCAGCGCGTTGGGTGCCTTGGCGTTGAGCTGCTCGGCCAGTGCCAGTGCGGCATCCAGTGCAGAGCCCGCCTCGGCCACGCGGTTGACCAGGCCCAGGGCATGCAGGCGCTCGGCGCCAATGCGGTCGCCGCCCATGAGGATCTCGGTGGCGATCTGGCGGGGCAGGGCCTGCGACAGGCTCCAGCTCGCCCCTCCATCGGGCGACAGGGCCACATTGCTGTAGGCCATCACGAACACGGCGTTGCGCGCCGCCACGATGAAGTCGCAGGCCAGTGCCAGCGAAAAGCCTGCACCCGCCGCCGCCCCTTCCACCGCCGCAATCACGGGCTTGGGGTAGGTGCGGATGGTTTCAATCCAGTTGTGCAGGCCTTCAATGCTCTGGGCCTGTACTTCGGGCGGCTGCTGGCGGTTGGCCAGCAGCCGCTGCAGGTTGCCGCCCGAGCAGAACATGCCGTCGGACCCTGTGATGACCACGCTGCGGATGTCGGCGCTGCTCTCGGCCACGCTCAGCGCCTCCACGCCTGCCGCGTACATCGACGGGTCGATGGCGTTGCGCCGCTCGGGGTTGCTCAGGGTCAGGATCAGGGTCTGGCCCTGGCTGGTGCTTCGGAGTTCTGCGGGCATGGCGGTCTTCGGTGGAGTGGCCGTTGTGCTGGGCGATCAGGCTTCTTCGACGTGGCTCAAGCTCAGGCCGATGGCGCCGCGCCGACGCAGCCAGGGGCTGGGGCGGTAGCGGGTGTCGCCATACACGGTCTGCATGTTGAACAACACTTCGAGGATGTTGGTGGGCCCCCAGCGGTCGCCCATGGCCAATGGGCCCAGCGGGTAGCCCAGGCCCAGGGTGACTGCAGTTTCGAGGTCCTTGGGCGAGCAGATGCCTTGCTGGCAGATGTCGGCCGCGATGTTGACGATGGTGGCCACCACGCGCTGGGTGACAAAGCCGCCGCTGTCGCGGATCACGCTCACGGCCTTGCCGTCGCGTGCAAACAGCGCATGCGCCGCGTTGCGGATGTCCACGCGCGTGGCGGGGTTGGTGGCCAGCACGCGGCGCTTGGTGGCGGCGTCGTCGATCAGCATGTCGATGCCGATGGTGCGTGCCGGGTCCAGCCGTTCCACCACGGCCACGGTGGTCACGTCAAAGCCCAGGGGCGCCACCAGCGTGATGGCGTGGGGCGAGGGGGATTGGCCGGTTTCGATGGTGGCGCCCAGGTCCTTGAGCAACTGGTACAGCTCGGCGCGCCGGGCGGCACGCGGAGATACCCAGACGGGCGGGATGTCGTTGACCACGGGCACCGGGGCTTCGGCGGGCACCTGGGCCGCGCCATCCACATAGCGGTAAAAGCCTTCGCCCACCTTCTTGCCCACGATGCCACCGTCCAGGCGCTGCGCCGTGATCACGCTGGGGCGAAAGCGCGGTTCGTCGTAGTACTGGCGGTAGATGGATTCCATCACCGGGTGGGACACGTCGAGCGCCGTGAGGTCCATCAGCTCGAACGGCCCGAGCTTGAAGCCCACCTGGTCGCACAGGATGCGGTCGATGGTGGCGAAGTCGGCCACGCCTTCGCCCACGATGCGCAGCGCCTCGGTGCCAAAACCACGCCCGGCGTGGTTCACGATGAAGCCAGGCGTGTCCTGCGCCTGCACGGGCGTGTGGCCCATTTGTTTTGCATAGGCGGCCAGTGCGGCGCACACGCCAGCATCGGTCTTGAGCCCGGCAATCACTTCCACCACCTTCATGAGCGGAACCGGGTTGAAGAAGTGGAAGCCTGCCAGGCGCTCTGGCCGCTGCAGGCCCGCGCCGATGGCGGTGACGGACAAGGAGGATGTGTTGGTGGCCAGCACGGCGTCCGGGCGCACCACGGCTTCCAGCTCGGCAAACAGCGCCTTTTTCACATCCAGGCGCTCCACGATGGCCTCCACCACCAGGTCGCAGCCCGCCAGGTCGGCCACGGCCTTGACGGGGTGCAGCCGCGCCACCAGCTCACTGGCCTGTGCGGCCTCGATGCGGCCTTTGGCCACCAGTTTGTTCCATTGCTCCTGGAGCGCCGCCTGGGCCGCATCGGCGGCGCCGGGGTTGGCATCCAGCAAAAAAACCTGGCTGCCGGCCTGGGCTGCGATTTGGGCAATGCCCCGGCCCATGGCGCCGGTGCCCACGATGGCGATGGTGGGAAACTGAATTTTCATAGCGCCATTATGGCTCTGGCCTTATCTGGGACTTGTGTGCAAGAATGCCTCAGACCAGGAACAGAACTTATTGTGAAAATCCGTAACACTATTTTTGGGCCGGGGCTGTGGGTGTTTGCAGCCGGTGCTTCGGCGCTGTCGCTGGGCAGTGGCAGCGGCACGGTGGTGTTGGGATCTCCTGTCGATCTGACGTTTGAATTGCAGCCCGACCCGGGCACCGATGTCGCGTCGTCCTGCGTCTCGGCGAAGCTGGTGGCGGGCGACAACGCGATTGGCGACAGCAAGGTGCGCGTCATCCCTCTGCCTGAAGTGCGGGGCCGCCCATCGGGCGTGCGGGTCATGGCATCCATTGCGCTGGATGAACCCGTGCTCACCGTGACCCTCACGGCCGGGTGCGCGGGCAAAACCACACGCACATACACATTTCTTTCTGACCTTCCGACCACTGCCACGCGCTCGGCGTCGGCGCTGCCGGTGGATCTGTCGCGCCTGCCCGCTGCCCGAGGGGGCGAGGCCGCCCGGCCCCCGGTGGCGGCACCAGACAGCCGCGCAGTACCAGCCCCTGCCGACCAGCCAACCACGCGCCAGCCCCCTGTACCCCGGGCGCCCATCGTGGCCCGGCCTGCGGCCCCGGCCCCTGCGCGGCCTGCTGCACGTGCACCGGCCCCCGCCAAGGCCTTGGCGGCGGGCACCGCGCCCGCCCAGCGCCCCCGCCTGGTGCTGGAGCCCCTGGACATCTGGCTGGACAGCCCGGTTCCGCTGCGTTCCAGTACCGAACTCACGGTCACGCCGTCCGAGGAAATGTCGGTGCAGCGTGCGCAAGCCATTGCACTGTGGAAGTCGCTGAACGCGCAGCCGGAAACCCTGCTCAAGGACAGCGAGCAGCTGAAAACGCTGGAATCCGAGACCGCAGCGCTGCGCGCGCAGGCCGCCAAAGACCGCGCCGCCGCCGCGCAGTTGCAGCAGCAGCTGGAATTGGCCGAGCAAGAGCGCTTCCCGGCGACCACCGTGTATGCGCTGGGGGCCTTGCTGGCACTGGCCTTGCTGGGGGTAGCGTGGATGTGGATGCGTCTGCGCAATGCGTCCCAGAACGCCGTGCGGGCCTGGGGCGACTCGGTGGCCCTGGGCGCGCGCGATGCCACCGTGGCCGAGGAGGCACTGGGCCTGGCGCCCCATCCCGGAGACTCCTGGCTGCCGTCCGACACCCAGCCTTTGCCCGAAGAGGGCCCCGCGTCCACGGTGCCATCGTCGCCAGTCACCGTCCCTGCGCCCAGCCCGGCACCGGTGGCGGCAGCGGCGGTTGCGGGCAGCGTTGTCTCCAAACCCCCTGTGGTCAGCGCTCCAGCGCCGCTGTCCAAGCCGCCGGTGCCGGTGGCGCCGCCATCACCTACTGCGGCATCGGCATCGCTGCACATCGTCAACCCCGAAGAGCTTTTTGACATCCAGCAGCAGGCTGAATTCTTCATTTCGGTGGGCGAGCACCAGCAGGCCATCGAAGTCTTGAAGAACCACATTGCCGAGCATCGCGAGACCTCGCCGCTGGCCTATCTGGAGCTTTTGCAGCTGTACCACACGCTCAGCCGCGTGGACGAATTTGCCCAGCTGCGTGCGCAGTTCATGCAGTCCTTCAATGCGCAGGTGCCGGAGTTTTCCGGCTTCCACCGCACGGGGCGCATGCTCTACCACTACACCGACGCGCTGGCCGACATTGAAGCCGCATGGACGTCTCCCGAGGTGCTCGGGTTGCTGGAGAAGCTCCTGTTCCGCCGCACCGGGGCCGAGGCGGTGGAGCCGTTTGACCTTGCGGCCTACGACGACCTGCTGCTGCTGCTGTCCATCGCGCAGACCACCCCCGCCAGCGCACGGGGCGAGCCCCCGCCACGCAAGCGGACCACCCCGCTGGCGCCGCCCCGGGTCGAAGCCCTGATGGCAGAACCGCCTGTGGCCCCCGCTGTGGCGCCGGTTGCATCGTTGCGGGACGATGCGCCGCTGGATTCACTCGCAGCCAGCCTGGAGTTTGACTTTGGGGCCATGCCGCCACGCCCGGCACCGGCCAACAACAACAGCGCTTCCGTGTCCACTGCCCCAGCGGCCATGGGCGCAGACAGTGGCAATGCGCCGCTGGACCTCGACCTGTCCGAGCCCCTGCACCTGACCCTCAGCGACCTTCCGCCCGTGCCCGTGACGCCCCCGCCATCCTCCGGGCAGGCCGTGGGTTTTGGCATGGAGAACGACCTGATGGAACTGCGGCTGGAGCTGGAGCAGATGAAACACAAGACCGACCGGAGCAAGTAAAAGGCCGGGGCCAGCGGCCCTTGGCCTGCTGAGGCGCTTCGACATGCGCAGTGACACGCGCAGTGATACGCGCAGCGTGAATGGCATCAAGTGGGTGGGTGCCACATCCATACACCGCCGCCAATGCACGGCGCGGCGCTTCCAGGGCCCTGGCGTTGTGTGCCAGGCCCCCGGGGCAGTCTTTAGGTGGGCATGGGCGCCATGTGCTGCATCAGCTGGGCCGCGGCGCCCTCAGGATCTGCCGCGCTCACCAGTGCCCGCACCACGGCGATGGAGCCCACCCCCGTGGCCAGCACCTGCGCAAACTGCTCGGCGCCAATGCCGCCAATCGCCACCTGCGGGTAGTGGCGCATCAGCCGCGCATACACCCCCAACCGGCCCACGCCCTGGGGGGCTGTGGCCATTTTCTTGAGCGTGGTGGGGAACACGGCCCCCATGGCGATGTAGCTGGGGCCCACGGCGTCGGCGCGCACCATTTCGGCATAACCGTGGGTGCTGACGCCCAGGCGCAGGCCGGAGCCGTGCAGCGCCTGCAATTCGGGGGCACTCAGCGCGTCCAGGTCTTCCTGGCCCAGGTGGATGCCGTAGGCGCCTGCGTCAATCGCCACGCGCCAGTGGTCGTTGATGAACAGCAGCGCGCCCGTGCCCTGCACGGCCAACACGGCGGCGCGCACTTCCCGCGCAATCGCGGCCGCGTCATCGGACTTGAAGCGCAGCTGCACCGTGGGCACGCCCGCGCGGGCCATGCGGCCTACCCAGTCGGCGTCGGGCAGCACGGCGTACAGGCCCAAGTGATCAGGGCTGGGCGCGAACTGGTGGGCGCGCGGCAGGGGTTGCAGGCCGAAGTCCTCCGGGGTGTCGGGCCACACCTCGGGCTGCGCCGCGCCAGTGCGCCGGGCGCGCGCCTGCCAGGCCCGGGCCAGGCATTCGGCGTCGTGGGCGATGAAACCCAGCTGGCTGCAGGCCTGCAGCGCCGCCAGGTAGATGGGCTCTTGCGAGGTGGGGGCAGGCATGGGCTCGGGCGCAAAACCCGCAAAGGTGGCCGCGTGGTGGCTCAGGATGGCGTGCGCCAGGGCGGTGGTGTCATGCATGGGCGTGGTGCCAGAAAGGGGTGCCCAGCACGGGGGTGCTGGGCTGGGCTGCATCCTGCGCGGCCATGGCACCGGCCAGGCGGGCAGCGCGCCCGGCGCCTACGGCATCGGCAAACGCACCGGCCATGGCCACGGGGTCTTGCGCCAGGGCCACGGCGGTGTTCAGCAGCACACCGTCAAAGCCCCATTCCATGACCTGGCAGGCGTGTGACGGCAGGCCCAGGCCCGCGTCCACCAGCATGGGGACTTGAAGGCGCTCGCGCAGCGTCTGCAGCGCGTAGGGGTTGACCGGGCCCCGGCCGGTGCCGATGGGCGCGGCCCAGGGCATCACGGCCTGGCAGCCCACGTCTACCAGGCGCTGGCACAGCACCAAGTCTTCGGTGCAGTAGGGCAGCACCTGAAAACCTTCCTTGATGAGGTGTTCTGCCACGCCCACCAGGTTCAGCGTGTCGGGCTGCAGGGTGTAGTCGTCGCCGATCAGCTCCAGCTTGATCCACGGGGTGTTGAACACCTCGCGCGCCATCTGTGCAGTGGTAATGGCCTCTTGCGCGCTGTGGCAGCCGGCGGTGTTGGGCAGCACGGGCACATTGAGCTTGCGCAGCAGCTCCCAGAAGCTGCTGCCACTTTCGGCCGGGTTGCTGCCTTGGCGGCGCAGCGAGGCGGTGACCATGGCGGGCCGGGCGCGCAGCACGGCGGCTTCGAGCACGGCGGGCGAGGGGTAGCGCGAGGTACCCAGCAGCAGGCGGCTGGCGAAGGTCTGGCCGTACAGCACCAGCGGGTCTTGGGGCGTCGGATTGGTCATGTGGTTACTATGTTTTTGATAGCTATCAGGGCTTGATGGGCGCGCGCAGAGGGCCTATTTTCTTCAAATTTCAGGCGCTGGGTCAGCCCCCGGTCACGGGCGAGATGATTTCCACGCGGTCGCCGGGCTGCAGCCGGTGGGCTGCGTAAGCGGTGTTGGGCACAAAGGTGGTGTTCACCGCCACGGCAAAAGGCGGGCGCGCCGCGATGGCGGCCACGGCGTCGGCCACGGTGGCGCCTTCGGGCAGTTCGTGCGGGGTCTGGTTGATGGAGATGTTCATGCGAGAGCGGCAGCGCGGGTGGCGGGCACGGATGCAGGGGCCAGGTCCAGCGCGAGGTCAAAACGTTGCGAAAGCTGCGATTGTCCTGTGTTCAGCACTTCCAGGGTCACATCCAGCATCGCCGGGGCGATCATGAAGCCGTGGCGGTACAGGCCGTTGATCTCCAGCACACCCTGGCGCGTCTGGCGGATGGCGGGCAGGTTGTCGGGCAGCGTGGGGCGGCACTGCGTGGCCAGCTCCAGGATGCGGCCCTCGGCAAAGCCGGGGTGCACGGCATAGGCAGCGCTGAGCAGCTCCAGTGTGGAGCGCACGCTGGCGGGCGAGAGGTCGTCGGATTCGATCTCGGTGGCGCCGATAACAAACAGGTGGTCTTGCTTGGGCGCGATGTAGATGGGGTAGCGCGGGTGCACCAGCCGCGTGGGGCGCTGCAGCGTCACATCGGGCGCATGGATGCGCACCACCTCGCCGCGCACACCGCGCAGGGCGCTCCACTGGCCCTTGGCGCCCAGGCCCCGGCAGTCCAGCACCCAGTTGGGCTGGCCGGGGGCGCCGGGGCTGAAGGTGTCGGGCGACTGGGGGCTGTGCCAGTGGGTGCGCACGGCCAAGCGCTGCATCTCTACCACCAGCGCGGCCAGCAGCTGGCGGTTGTCCAGCTGGCCTTCGCCGGGCAGGTACAGGCCCTGGGCAAAGCGGTGGGCCAGCGTGGGCTCGGCCTGGGCCAGGCCGTCGCTGCCCAGCTTTTCGAGCCGGGGCAGCTCGGGCACGGTGTGCTGGTTGGCCTCCAGCTGGCGCGTCAGGCGCTGGGCTTCGGCGGCATCCTGCCGATGCCACACGATCAGTGTGCCTGCTTGCTGAAAGAACACCGGCTCGGCCAGCGGCGCCAGCAGCTGCGGCCAGCGGGCGAGGGCATGGTGGCCCATGCGCACCACCCCGGGCTCGGTGATGGCCGATTCAGCCAAGGGCGCGAGCATGGCGGCGGCTACCGTGGCGGCCGAGCCTTCGGCGGCGGGGCTGCCCGCGTCGTGGATGTCCACGCGGTGACCCTGGCGGGCCAGCTCCACCGCAAGCAGGCGGCCCATGAGGCCTGCGCCCAGGATGGCAAAGGAGGAGGATGGCAGTGGCATAGGCGTTGTGGTCTGTCCGTGTGCTGCAGGCGAGGCGCGAGCAAGGTGCATGGGGACAAAACGGGGCTGTGCCGCTTGAAAAGAAACTCCCCACGCCAGCATGACCTGGATCGGGTAGCGGGGCCATGGTATGCAGTGTGGCTGCAGGCCCCAGGGTATTTCTCAGTCGCACACCTTAGAACAGCTTCTAAACGGCGGGACACCCCTGTTTCGTCCGGAAAATCAAATTACAGCACAAGCCCGCGCCACCCTTTTTGCGCTAGCGCATAGGCCATAATTTTTGCCATGACTTCTTTGACCCCGCCGTCCTCCTCCTCGTCTGTGCCGTCCATGCCTTCCACACGCCGCTATGTGCGTGTGCTCTCCATCGCAGGCTCCGACAGCGGCGGCGGCGCGGGCATCCAGGCCGACCTCAAGACCTTCAGCGCCCTGGGCTGCTACGGCATGACGGCCATCACCGCCATCACCGCGCAGAACACCTGCGGCGTGACCGGCATCCACGGCGTTCCGCCCGAGATGCTCAAGGCGCAGATCGACGCGGTGGTGCAGGACATCGGCGGGGACGCCGTCAAGATCGGCATGCTGCATTCGCCCGAGGTGGTGCGCGTGGTGGCCGATGCCATCCGCACCTACCAGCTGCCGCATGTGGTGCTGGACCCGGTGATGGTCGCCACCAGCGGCGACCGCCTGATCGCGCAGGAAACCGTGGGCGTGCTGGTGCGAGAGCTGTTCCCGCTGGCCGAGGTGATCACCCCCAACCTGGACGAAGCAGGCTGGCTGCTGGGCCGCAAGATCGAGGGTGTGGAGACGCTGGACGCCGCCGCCCAGGCCCTGCGCGCGCTGGGCGCCCCGGCCGCGCTGCTCAAGGGCGGGCACCTGCCCGGAGACTGGGTGGTGGATGTGCTGGCCCTGCCAGACGGCACCTGCCAGCGCCTGGCATCGCAGCGCATTGCCACGCACAACGGCCACGGCACCGGCTGCACGCTGTCGTCGGCCATCGCATCGCACCTGGCACTGGGCGCGCCCCGGCCGCAGGCGGTGGAACGCGCCCGGGCCTACATCCTGGGCGCCATTGCCGCCGGGGCCGATGTGACCACCGGGCGCGGCCATGGCCCGCTGAGCCATGGCTATGCGCCGCTGCCGCAGGTGGCGGTGCAGGGCTGATTTTTTTAGAGATTTTTGGCTGCTACCGCCTGTCCATCAAGCGATGGAAGCTATTTATTTGATAGCAATGCCGCGCGACGGCATTGCCACCAGGGATGCCGTCAGGCAGCACGGGGCCGCGTGGCCCAGGCCATCACAAAGCTGAACGTCAGCGCTGGCAGTGCCGACCCGGCCCCTGGTATCACTTGTGGTGCGAGGTGGTACACCGCAATGCCCACGACCCAGATGGCGACCGGCGCCGCATTCACGCGGCGTGCACTGGCCAGCAGGGCCGGTGCGTCGGCGCCGAACGCCAGGCGCCCCAAAATCACGCCAAACAGCGGCACAAACACCGAGCTGAGCAGCAGCAAGAACGGCTCCAGGCTGTGCATGGGCAGCACCAGCGCCAGCCCGGTGCACAGCGCGGCCACCAGCAGGCCCCAGGCGCGCACGCCAAAACGTGGCAGCAGGCTGTGGGCCGACACAGCGCCCGAATAGGTGTCGCCATAGGCGTTGTCCACCTCGTCGATCAGGATCAGCGACAGTGCAATCAGCCCGCCCTGGGCCAGCAGCAGCGCCTGCACCAGGTCCTTGCTGGGCAAGGTCAGCGCCACCAGCACGCCGAGCGAATAGCACCACATATTGGCCAGCGCATAGCCCAGCCAGGTGCCGCGCAATGCCGAACCACCGTTTTTGCCGTGGCGCGCGTAGTCAGCCACCAGCGGCAGCCACGAGATCGGCATGGCAATCACCAGGTCCAGCGCGGGCAACACGCCCATGCCGCCCGCGCCCTGGCGCGTCCACAGCGCTTCAAAACCCTGCGCCTGCGCCAGCGACAAAAATTGCCACGACAGCCACAGCAGCGACAACACCACCAGCGGCAGCGCCACGCGCGCAATCACCTTGCGCACCAGCTGCACCATCGATCCGCTGATGAGCAGCATCACCACACCGCCCCACAGCAGCGTGGCCAGCACTGGCCAGTGGGCACCGGCCATGGCGCCCGATTGCTGGCCAATGGCCACGGTGGCATCGCGCATCACCACCAGCTCGAAGGTGCCCCAGCCCACCAGCTGCACGATGTTCAGGATGATGGGCAGGCTGGCAAAGGTGCGGCCATACACGGCGTGCATCAGCCCCGCACTGGCCAGGCCGCTGTCACAACCCAGCTTGGCCACCCAGCCCAGCAGGCCCGCGCCCACGATGGAACCGGCGACGATGGCGATGAGTGCCTCCTTGGTGCCCAGCGCAGGCATCAGGTAGGCCCCCACCTGCATGACCAGCAGGCCCACGCCCAGGCTGAACCAGAGCGAGGCGTGGTCATGCCACTGGAAGACGCGGCGGTCGGGGGAGACGGGGGCCAGCGCTTCGTTGGTTGCGTGCGCGGCGGGGGATGAGGACATGGTGGGCTCCGTGGCAGTACAGAGCAGGGGCGGCCCGCGCGGCTGGTGCCCGGCGCAGAAGCTCAGGGCATGGCGTTGGCGGACTTGCTTCCCTGCGCGAGGATGATCTCAATCAGGTTCAAAGGGACTCTCTCAGTCGGTTCCGGTGGCCCGGTCTCGACACCCCTAGCGTGGGCGTTCCAGAAGGAATGCGGGGCCATTGTAGTGGGGCGCTCAGGGCGTGGGGCGGACGATGGGGATGGCGTAGTGCATCACGGAGTCGCCGGACGTCGGGTGGTATTGCGAGCCGTAGATCTCCAGATCCGGGCCCAGTGTGTGCGACGGGCCGGCCGACAGCAGCCAACTGGAGTAGATGTAGTTCACCGTCGCGTCAACATTCTGTGCCGGGCCCCGGTGGGTGAAGCGTGCATAGGTCGATGCGGGGATTTCCATGGCCACCATGCCCGGTGGCACCACAGCGGGGCCCTGCACTTCGATGCAGGCCAGGTAGCGCAGCTCTTCCGTGTGTGGCCCCGCAGGGGCCACGACGCCATAGCAGACCCCGGGCACGGTGTTCGCAATCTCGCCCAGCCGGGGCAGAAACTTCGCCCACAGGGGCGGCAGTTTCTGGCCCAGGTTGTTCTTTTCGGAGTCGATGCCGTAGTAGTCCGTGGGCAGCCCGACCAGCTGCATGGCGGGCTGTTCCTTGATGTCGGGTTCCAGGGAGATGTTGTGGTGAATGTGCGCGAGGTAGCTTGCGTCAAACCGGATCTTGCGCACGAACAGCGAGCGGTTGCCCATCTTGCGGTACTGCGATGGCGTGAGCCTAAAACAATCGCGGAACGCGCGCGTAAAACTTTCCTGCGTCTCGTACCCGGACGCCAGTGCAATGTCGAGCACGGGGAGCCGCGTGCTGGTCAACTGCTCCAGTGCCCGCGAGAACCGGCGCGAGCGGATGTAGGTCTTGAGGGTTTCGTTGGTCAGCGCCTTGAAGATCCGCTGGAAGTGCCACTGGCTCATCCCCGCCGCCCGTGCCACCTCGGCCAGTTCGATATCGGATTCGAGATGGGCCTCGATGAAATCGATGCCCTCCTGGATTTGCCGGAGATAAAGCACGGTGGCGTCCGTTCAAGGGGTTTCAAAGAAACCGGTCATCGCAACCAGCCGGTTCTGGTCGCTATACCGGCCGTAGCTCACGCCTTCCCCGATCACCTGCCCGCTGCCATCCACCATGTTCCACTTGGCGATGCTTTGCTGGTTGTGGCTGGCGAAGTAGTGGGTCACAAAATGGCCGCCGGGCACCTGGCGGTGGAAGTCGTCCATGTAGGCGGTGAGCTGGGTCCAGCCTTGGGCGGTGGCCAGCGGGGCGTTGTAGGTGCAGTCGGGGTCGAGGGACTGGGCAAACAGAGCCGTGCGGTCTGCGGCCGAGTCGGTCTTCCACGACGCGGTGTAGGTGTCCCAGATGGATTGAAGGGGTTGTTGGTTCATGGTGTGCTCCTGGTAGGTGGATGGAGACACCATCGTGCCGGGCGCTTGCGCGCCTTTTGGACATTTTGTGCTTATTTGTGGGCCCGTCGTTTGGGCACGAAGTGACGAGCCCTGGCCCGCCGGGACTACACGGTGGCAGAAGGCGCCGATAACGGTGCGACGCCCAGCAACTGGTGCAGGCGCGGGCTGGTGGTGGTGTACTGCAGCGCCACCTTGTCGCCCTTGAGCGCCTCAGCGGCGCCAAAGGCGGCCAGCGTGGCCTCGTGGAAACCGCACAGGATGAGCTTGCGTTTGCCGGGGTAGGTGTTGATGTCGCCCACGGCGTAGATGCCGGGCACGCTGGTGCGGAAGGCTTCCGTGTCCACCACCAGCTGTTTGCGGTCCATGGCCAAACCCCAGTCCGCAATGGGCCCGAGGCGGGGCGAGATACCCAGCACGGCCACCAGCAGGTCCAGCGCCAGGGCGCGGGTGCTGCCATCGGCGTCCACCACCTGCAAGGCCGTCAGCTGGTCGCCAGCGGTTTCAATGCCGGTGATCTGTGCGGCCTCGACGTGGATGCGGCCCGCATCGCGCAGTTGCTGCAGGCGTTGCAGCAAGGCTTCAGGCGCCTGGAACACGTCGCGGCGGTGCAGCAGGCTGACGCGCGCGGCCTGGCCTTGTTCGGCCAGTTCCACGGCGCGGGTCACGGCGGGCTCGTCGCCGCCGTGCACGACGACGTGGCGCCCGGCCACATCCGCAATCGCGGGCAGGTGTTGGTAGTGGACCTGGGTGCCCACAAAGCGCTCGATGCCTTCCACCTTGAGCGTGCGCGGCACAAAGGCGCCCACACCTGCGGCAATGAACACGCTGCGGGCCAGCAGCTGCGCACCTTGCGAGGTTTCGATCAGCAGTCGCCCATCAGCGTGCACGGTGAGTGCGGACACCAGCGTGTTCAGGTGCCACTGGGTCTTGAACGGCGCGATCTGCTCAAGCAGCAGGCCAGCCAGCTCGCGCCCGGTGCACACGGGGATGCCGGGGATGTCGTAGATGGGTTTGTCGCCGTACAGCTCGACGCACTGGCCGCCCGCATGGGGCAGGGCGTCGATGACATGGGTGGTGATGCCTTGCAGGCCCAGCTGGAAGACCTGGAACAGGCCCACAGGACCCGCGCCGATGACAACGGCGTCGGTCTCTACGACGGCGGGCACTTGCAAAGTCTCGGTCACCAGCGGGGCGCGGGGCGGTTTACTTGACCAGTTCGTTGACCTTGCCTGGCTTGCCGTTCCACTCGTCGGCATCAGGCAGCGCGGGCTTGCGCTTGGTGATGCTCTTCCAGCCGTCGGCAAAGGCCAGGTCGGCGTTGAGCTTGATGAAAGCGATTTGATCGGCCGGAAGGTCTTCTTCGGCAAAGATGGCGTTGGCTGGGCACTCGGGGATGCAGACGGCGCAATCGATGCATTCATCGGGGTCGATGACAAGCATGTTCGGGCCTTCGCGGAAGCAGTCCACGGGGCAGACGTCCACACAATCGGTGAACTTGCACTTGATGCAGTTTTCGGAGACGACGTGGGTCATGACGAGAGTTGTGTGGGTCGGTGAAAACCCTCGATTTTAAAAGCTTTCACCGACCTTTGGTTACAGGGTCCCTTACCCCGATGGGGTGACTGGGGGTTGGGGGGCTGATTTGGATCAGTGGACCAGCACGGCACCAGCGGTTTTGTGGCTGGCGGTGTCCACCAGGATCAGCGAGCCCAGCACGCGGGCCTGGCCGAACGCAGCGGCGGGGATGGCCTCTTGCAGCACGAGCTGGACATGGCCAATGGCGTTGGGGTCGAGCTGCGTGGCGGCTTCTTCGGCCAGCGTGTTGATGTTGAGCTTGTGCACCACGGCCTTGACCTTGGCCTTGACCCAGCGGTGGCCGTGCAGCGCCCAGTACACGCGGCCCGCAACCAGCGGTTCGTCGTCCATCCAGGCGATGGTGGTGTGCAGCTCGCGGCTGGCGGGCCAGGCTGGGGTGGCGGCGGGTGTGTCGCCAAAGTCGTCGTCAGCGGCCGGGGCAGCGGCTGCCGTGGGGGCGGCCAGGATCCAGTCGCCGCGCGACACGTCCACCTCTCGGTCGAGGATGATGCCGGCGCTGGTGCCTGCGGGCACATCGGTGGGGCGGCGGGCGTGGTCCAGCACCTGGGCCACAGTGGCCAGCTGGCCGCTGGGGAAGACCTGCACGGCGGTGCCGGGCGCAAAACTGCCCGCAGCCACGCGGCCCCAGAACACGCGGCGGCCCTGGCTGGTGTCGGACGAGGACGAGAACTTTTCGACCCACTGCACGGGGAAGGCGGGGGCCAGCGCCGTGTCGGCGGGGGTGTTGGGCAGCACTTCCAGCACCTGCAGCAGGGTGGGGCCTTCGTAGCCGCACCAGCCCGCGTGGGCGTCCACCACGTTCCAGCCCTTGAGGGCGGACACGGGTACGGTGGCGCGCACGGCAATGCCAGCCGCCTGGGCGAAGGACTGCAGCGCGCCCTGGATGTGCTTCCAGGCCAGCGCGGGGTCTTCCACTGCGTCGAGTTTGTTCACGGCAAACACCAGCGAGTGCACGCGCAGCAAATGGGCCAGCAGACTGTGGCGGCGGGTTTGGGGCAGCAGGGCCAGGCCGGGGTTCTTCCAGTCGAGCTTGGTGGCATCGACCAGCACCACGGCGGCGTCGGCGCTGCTGGCGGCGGTGACCATGTTGCGGGTGTACTGCTCGTGGCCAGGGGCGTCGCCGATGATGAACTTGCGCGCTTCGGTGGCGAAGTAGCGGTAGGCCACGTCGATGGTGATGCCTTGTTCGCGCTCGGCGCTGAGGCCGTCGGTCAGCAGCGCCAGGTCGGTTTCGCCCTGGCGCTGCACACCGGCCAGGTGGTCTTGCAGCACGGCCTTGCTGTCCACCAGCAGGCGGCCGATCAGTGTGCTCTTGCCATCGTCCACGCTGCCGCAGGTGATGAACTTGAGGGCGGAAACATGATCATTTTGGGCTTCTCCGCCCGTCTGGTAAGCGTTGGCAGCTATTGAATTAGTAGTAGTCATCAGAAGTGCCCGTCTCAGAAATAGCCGTCTTTTTTGCGCTTCTCCATCGAAGCGTCGGAAGTCTTGTCGTCCATGCGGGTCGCGCCGCGCTCGCTCACGTCGGCGGCCAGGGTCTCGATGACGATCTCGGCCGGGGTGGCGGCGGTGCTTTCCACCGGTGCGGTGCAGGTGATGTCGCCCACGGTGCGGAAGCGCACGTCGCGTGTTTCCACCACGTCGCCGTCGCGCGGCGGGGTCAGTTCGGTCACGGGCATCAGCAGGCCCTTCTTGTCCACCACCTGGCGCTTGTGCGTGTAGTAGATGCTGGGCAGCGCGATGTTCTCGCGGTCGATGTACTGCCACACGTCCAGCTCGGTCCAGTTGCTGATGGGGAACACGCGGAAGTGCTCATTGGGCTGCAGGCGGGTGTTGAACAGGGTCCACAGCTCGGGGCGCTGGGCCTTGGGCTGCCATTGGCCGAAGCTGTCGCGGTGGCTGAAGATGCGCTCTTTGGCGCGGGCCTTTTCTTCGTCGCGGCGGGCGCCGCCGATCAGGGCGTCAAAGCGGAACTCTTCAATCGCTTCGAGCAGCGTGACCGACTGGTGCACGTTGCGCGATTCGCCCGGGTGGGCCAGGCGCACGGTGCCGCGCGCCATCGAATCCTCCACGCTGCGCACGATGAGTTCGGCGCCCAGCTCCTTGGCGCGGAAGTCGCGGAAGTCCGTGACTTCAGGGAAGTTGTGGCCCGTGTCGATCATCAGCAGCGGGTAGGGGATGCGGCCCGCGCCAAACGCTTTTTCGGCGCACTTGAGCATCACCAGCGAATCCTTGCCGCCCGAGAACAGCAGGGTGGGGCGCTCGAAGGCGGCGGCGACTTCGCGCAGGATGAAGATAGTTTCTTCTTCCAGCGCGTCCAGGTGGGAGTTGTTGAGGTGGTAGCTCATGTTGTTGGTTTTCTCAAGCAGCGCTGAGTCTGTGCGGGCGTTCATGGTCGGATCAGTGGGGTTTCGTACGGATGAGCGTTCGAACCATCAGAACCGTTCGGGCTGAGCCCTTCGACAGGCTCAGGACAGGCTTGTCGAAGCTCTGCGCGGCGCTTCGACAAGCTCAGCGTGAACGGTTTCTTGGTATCAATGCGCAATGTGCAAACCACACTCGCGGTTGTCTTCGCCCTTGGTGGGGTCCACATAGTCGAAGTTGTTGGGCAGGCCGTGTTTCACGCAGTATTCGTGCAGTTCCTTGGACGACCAGTGCAGCAGCGGCGCCACCCCAGGGCTGGACGACCCGCGCCACGCCGCGTTCACCGAAGAGGTGAAGCTGGAGCCCTTTGCCCGCGCCCTGCGCGAGACCGCGCCCAAGGTCTGGTTCACCGCGCTGCGCGCC
>Ga0187844_10000345_pt1 | contig 36242 bp, 32 predicted proteins | sample SpaLakP09_SKY_50_FD_134517 | JGI IMG/M metagenome (GOLD analysis project Ga0187844, IMG submission 134517) | Oligotrophic lake water microbial communities from Sparkling Lake, Wisconsin, USA - SP09_SKY_50 | ecosystem: Environmental > Aquatic > Freshwater > Lake | place: USA: Sparkling Lake... | reverse complement strand
GGATACTATAGAAGGTACACTTTCAGGAATGCTCTCAGGTTCGGTATCCAAAACGGGTTCTGCTGAAGGTTCACTCTCCGTATTTGAAAAACTCATGGGGCCTTCAAATTCTTGGTCTGAGTCAGAGAAGTGATTGACAACGTCTTCTGGTTCTTCCATTTTAAAGTCTTCCTCTTCCTCGGATACCTCGACCTCCATCGCCATTACTTCTGCGACTTCTTCGCAATGGTCTCCAACATCAATCAAACCCTGTGAAATCATAATAAGGTTCGTGACATACGGTTCAATACAAGTCAAATAATACATGTTATCGATGGAATGAACCACAACCTCGTAAGAGGTGTCATGTTTATCCACTTCAACTAAAAACCCAGGATTGATCTTTAACTTTCTTATACGGTTGACTTTCAGGTCCTGCTCGACTTGAATATGGCTCATGAACTTTCCAATGTACTCAATTGCAGCAGGTTCATCATTGTTCATGAAATTAACAGAAAACAGATGCACCATTTCGGCATAAGGCATTTGTTTGTTAATTTTTTCTGTCAAAAAACTATCCATACTTTCCATGGTATTAAAGTTCGACACACGTTTGTATCGAAGGGTGGTTGTTCCCTTTTCTTCTATGAAATTAAATACTGGAGAAAAGCACTTCATAAATTTCTTGATATTCAAGTTTGCATAACGTTTGTAATGAAATGAATATTGAAGGTCAATAATTTCCACAGTGTCTTGATACAAGTCTTGAAACTTGTCAAAAATATGATGGGTCGGATCCAACTTCTCCGAAAGTTGAGACAAAACATTGGACGTGATCTCTTTTATCAGTGTCTCTATTTCTAGCACTGTAATGAGGTCAGTCGGTTCCAACTGGAAAAAAATGTGACCATGTTCGTCAATCGTCAACACCAAGGATTGAGTTGGTTTGTAATAAAATAGATAAGATAACGTGTTTAATCGCTTGCAGTCTGCACTGTATTTCTGTATCATCTTTCGAGGCATAGCAGGGGTCTTTTTTCCCTTGATACTGAACCCATCACAAAAGAGACGATACATGTTGTCTTGTTTTCTAGACCCGGTAAGTTTCACAAACGGATACATCATGTCGGTCTGTATCATTTTAAATACCATTTCAGAGGGAAACATAAAGGGCTGTAACGTATAAAGGACAAAATAAATACTTTTTATACCATGACGAAGAATACCGTCATTCTGATGAATGGAATGATGATAATCAATCATTTCGTTGTAGGCCTTGTACTGAGTGTATTCAGTCAAAGGAAATGCATCTAGTTCTGCAGTCGAGACAACCTTCTTATCAAAAAGGTAAGGAAAATACACATTCGCCATTTGTCCGATTTCATACTTTTTTTCTTCCCAGTAAGCATAGACATCGCTTGCATGACATACATAGACTTCTTTGGGGAGACCAAGCCATAATGAGTTAGATAAGGTATTTGAGTCTTCCAACATCGGAAAGATATTCTCGTACGGGTTTACGATAAAGGGAGAATTTTTCTTAATGCCAATCGGTATAGTGAGATCTGTCTTTTGCTGGTCATACTGTAAAAAATCTTCCAATTCATAAAAATCCTTTTTTTCAGGCAATTCCAGACCGTGGTTTATACAGAACCCATAAAAGGCAGGGTAGGTGATGAGTTTTGTATTTTGATTAGAGAGTTTCTTAAAACTATCGTATGGGTTCAAGAGCGATGTCTTCTTGTAAAAAAGATAATACCCTTCGATTTGTTTTGAAACGAGTTGTTCTGACAACTTGTATTTTACATTTTCAAGTGTGTCATCCTTGTAGATTTGAACAATCTTTCTGTCCTTTTCTTTATTCTGTTCTAAAAGAATAAAGGTAACTGGGAACATTATATAAAAGTTGTATTATATTTTAAGGAGTTTCCCTATAAAGTACAATGTTTATAAAAAGGTGATCGCATGATGACCAAGAGAGCTTATGAAATGAAGTAGTATATGATACCACTCACCCAGTTCAGGGTCATAACAATATTGTTGGGTGAAGTAACCATAAAAAAATAATCCTATACAACTCATAAAAGAGATGACAATCGCATAAACATATCCATAATTTTCGCTCACAGATTTTACATGCAATTCATATGCACCGTAATATACCACCGCTAAGATGATGACCTTGTCTGCGAGGTTAGTATAGAGGGTAGGAAAGAATGAAATACAAGAGATGTGATGGAAAGACATCCAAAGAGAAATGAATAAATCCATTTTTCTTTAAAAAAGGTCATGATCATATTCGTTATAAAAAACAGGGATGAAATCAACAATCGGTTAGACATCTATATTTTTAATCCTTTAAAATTAATTCGATATCCTTTTTTATACTATCCATCAATTTTTGAGTTTCAGGTAAAAAATCTTTCACCGTATAAGTCTTTATTTTTGCATCTGAGAATTCTTTTAATTTTATACGATATTCCACGAGTAAAGGTTGTATACCTTCGGTTTTCTCTCTCAATATCTTTAGCTTTTTAATGAGAGCTATATTTTCCTCCTTTTTGTCTTGATCCAATGCAATTAATTTATTGGACATATTTTTCAAAATTGGTTCTAAATCAAACTTGTCACCGACATCATTTTCGAGTATATTGTTCATAGATTTTACCTGTTTATCTAAAACCGTCTTTTGTTGTATAAAATCGTTTTGGATAGAAATCAAATCACTATCCATAAAACCCTCTTTTTTTCGAAAAAATAGGAGACAAACAAAAAGCAGGATAACAAACCCTAGGAGATACATATATTAAGTGAATATGTTTTTTAGTAGCCAAGTAATATAATAAATTGAGTTTTTTACAGGAATATAGGCTGCATTACTCACGGTTAGAGTTGAAAACTCTTGTAATAAAAGTTGTTTGACATATTGTAAATTTTGAACAGTCGAATTTCCCTCTTTGGGATAGAGTGTGGTAGATGGCGGTGTTGTCTCAGGTATGGACTGTATCAAATTGAGAAAATCTTCTAAATAAGCCTTTTCGTCGATACGCAAAGAGGGAGTATTCACCAAAGCATAGAGTATTTTTTCGATTTCTATGAAAATTCGATGTCCAGTATGGTCTGGAAAATTGTCAGGTCTTGCAAGTTCTTCTTCTGGATTATAAAAGGGTTCCCGATACGATAGAGAAAGGAAAAGGAGTATAGTCGCGGCGATATACAGCATATACTATACCTTTATCTATTTAAAATAGGGGTTGTCATGAATGGTCATTCCACAATAGTCGGTACGATTTTCCTTATAGTCAATCGGCTCGTATACACCTGCAGCAACGGCATGTGTTAATACATACTTAAAGTTTGTCCAAAACTCGTCATTATGCCCAATCGTGGTGGTGGTGAGATGAGACAATTCATGCAAGGCTACAAACATGAGTGTATTAGAGTCAATGAGTTGATTGTTGTCTTCCTTTCGTTTGTTCAAACAAAAGGCAATCTTTTTTCCTTTGTTCTCACTGTATGCAGTATATTCACTGGTAGGCAAGGTTTCCACAATCTTAGATGCGTTAAACCTTGAGGAAAGACGCTTGCTTCTCGGATCGTCTGGCTGATGTTCTTTCATATAGGAGACAAATTCTACCATCTTTTTAGAGGTTGTCGCCAACAGATCCGCAGCAGGCTGAAGTTTTTCTCGTTCACGTACGCAGTATTTGTCTCCATCCACCGTAGACACGATACAGGTCAACTGGAAGTAATCTGAATCGAGGTAGACGCGATAGGAAATAAACAAAATCAACCCAATCATCAAAATGGTTAAAATGTCTTCTTTGTCCATTACATTATTTCTTTATTATTATTTGTTATTTATTCAGTTGATCCAATTTCCAGAGGTCTGCGTAACGTATCTGGCTCAATGGTGCTCTCGTTCCATGGGCCCACGTTTTGTCTCGGGATAGGGTACTCAGATCTGAGCTGAAGGTTGGCGTTTCTCATGCTACTTCCCACGGTGTTGATACCAATGATCTGACCTGCCGACAGAAGGTTCACATTGACCAAATCATCTGATGCCGGGTTAAGCGAAGACCACTCGTTGTCGCGCTGTGAAGGAAGTAACTCGTTTGGGGTCATGCGGGTGTTGACGGAGTCAGCATTGTTGGTTCGAGGGGTTGCAATACCAGAGACTTCTAAAAAGTTCTGGTCCTTTAAAGATGCAGCAGAACCAATCTCTGTCATAACAGGTCCTCCCTTGATGGGGGAAACGTCTGGAAAGTTGGATGGACTAAATGAACTAGATGAATTGGTCAAAGGTTCTGGGGGGGTCTTCTTTTGGTTGTATTGTACCAAAACCACAATTAAGACAATGACTCCTATCCCCAACAATACATTAAAAAGGTCCTGGTTGGGTTGTTTCATGAGTTTAGAAAAGTTCATATATAGAGTATAAAATATAAAATAATTTTAAAGAATAGAAATTATTCGGAATCAGGTTCTTCGTCATCCACCACCTCCGCCAAATTTAGTTTTAATTTGAGATTTTTTTGTAGAAAAAGCTTGCGAATATTTTCTACCATATCTTCCTTGATCCGTTCATTGATTGTATCATAAATGTCATAGATGGACTCTTCTTCGAGGTCCAATTCGGTTTCTTCTAAATCTTCAACAGAAGGACAATATTCTTCTATAGCATCATCCTCGGAAGAATTCTTCTCTACAGTCTTGTCTACGGTCTTGTCTGCTTCAGGGTCCTTCATTAGGTCAATCTGTGTCAATTCGATGTCAAACATAAAATGTTTTGTATTGAAACGTATCCCCTTGACAAGGAATGTGGGGAATACCTCTACATCTTCCAAATCATGCAATGAACGCTCGGTGCCGATTATTTTCAGCTTGTTCTCATCAATCTTGCACATGATATCATAACATTGTTGTTTAATGTTGCTTTTCAAGGGATTAATAAATGAGCATTCAAACTCATGGTGGGTCATGGGTTCCTCAAACCAGTCTACGGATTGAATATGAAATTGAGAAATAACCCCTTTGTAAAATTCTTCAAACCATTCCAGATAGTCTTTGTGAGTAAGAGAGACATAAACATAACTGGAAGATGGATCCGCCTTTTTCCTATAAATACACGAACAACCCGTTCGAATGAGAAAAGGTTCTTCCTTGTATTCCATTTTACAAAAATAATGATCGTCGTCCATTTCAATCGCGTTTCCAATGGTAAGACGTTCTACCTCATAATGGTCTAATACATTCATTATAATAAACGATGAATTATTATAAAGAATACAGACGCATAATATATAAAAGAAATATATATGCTGCCCATGGGTCTCTCCTTAGGCGTTTACAAAACCCAAGTCAAAACTACCTTTGTCTATTTACCATTTGATTTTAAAGAAGAACAAAAAACATGGCACAAGGTGATGGGGGTTGAAAAGGTGCCGTCACAGTCTCGAAGGAAAACCGTGCGAAAAAGATCGACGAGAAAGTCAAATCGTTAACCTGTCTGGCTCCATTTCTCCTTGTTAAAAGGTGTTACCAAAAAATCCTTTTCCTTCTCCTTACGTAGTTTTTCCAATAGATCATCTGGTACTGAACCAGACAATTTATATTTAGATAAATATTCTTTATCTTTGTCAGTTGCATAGGGCTTCTTACCATAACAATTTACACCAAATTTGGCATGTTTGTTTTGGACATAACCACCGTTTATCCCGACACGTCCACAGTCATGTTCATGTCCAGGAAACTGCTTTAATTGATTTAAATATTCTCTTTGGGTAGGAAACAAAACCATTTGGTCGTCACTCCATCCATAACTGCACCAATTAGCTCCATTCGAATAAGCATTTTCAATTTCATCATATGTTGCAAGTCTAGAGTTCAACAGCCCACATGCTTCCTTGGCCTCATTGTAATCAAAGATGTTCTTTCTCAAATGAAATACCTCTCCCTTCCGTTTCTCTTCCCCTTTTCGTTTTGGAACATCTCTTGAACCATTGCCACTTGAACCATTGCCACTTGAACCATCCTCACCTCTATGTACATTGACTTCGAGTTCAGGTGTATTTTCACTAAACAGATTACGGAAGATTTGATCAAACGAAAAATCCTTGTCGTTATAGTAGCGAACATTCAACACAATAATCACTACCAATACTATCCACATCACAACCTCAATAACAAATATGTAAGGTTTTCTTTCTGGATTAGAGACGGATGCATTATTTAAAAGACTGAATATTACTACGTAAATCAGAATAACAAACACCAACAATAAAATCATTTTTACCCGGTAGACATTTAAAAACCCTATAATATCACGGTTGTTCTCATCATACGAAGCAACGGGGTCTTCTTCTTTCTTCATAAACTATTTCATTATTTTAATTTATAGATAGAAATGGAAAACCCATATAAACATAAACATCCTTTGTCTTCTAACCCTAATGAATGAAGATTTGCTTTCAAGAAGTTCACAGAACATAGCGACTTTGCTACAGATTGTTCTTTTACATGAAGAAAACCTATCTAGACAATCTAGACGTGTCACGCGACAAGAAAACAATCCAATTGGCGACCTTATCAACATTGTCTTTAGCAGCGAAACCCTACGTCGTAATGCACGTAATGAGGCACGAGCTGAAGCACGTGCTGAGACTCGCACTGAGCCACGTTATACTGAGCATCGTTATTCCGATATCATTACGCCTATTTATACCGAATGTCCTATTAGTCAAGATGCATTTCAAGACTCGGATCGTGTCGTCATGGTAAGGAGTTGTCGACATTTGTTTAAGAGAGATGCTTTTCATGAATGGATTGAGATAAACCAAACATGTCCTTACTGTCGAAGTCCTCTTTAATTTACATTGTCTGTGAAATTATGGATTAAATTTTCTTTGTTCTGATTGGTAATGTCACCACAAAAAAGGACATTTTCATAAAGTGTCCTTAACAGTGGGTTCGGTGCAGCACTACCCGATTTAATCAGGTTATGGTTTTTCAAATAATTACGTACTGTTTGAATATTGGTTTTCTTTATTTTTTGAACACGTTCTCCGTGTAATTTTCTCGTCTTGTTGTTTTCAATTAAAACGCATACATATTTTTTCTTCTTATTTCTACCAAGAACCACCTTTTCCGTTGTTTCCGTTATGGGTTCGCTTTTTATTTCAGGGACTGGAATAGTGATGGGCTCGCACTTTATTTCAGAATTTATTTCTATGGGTTCACTACTGATAACGGGTATGGATTGTGCAGACGCATTCCATGTTTTAAATGTGGGTTTGGTACCATTCTTTAAAATACCATAGGGTTTGTCTTGGGACGGGGAATTTTCTTTTACAACCAAGGGCATTTGAACCGGTTCCTGTGTCTGATCAAAGGATATTTCGTTTAAAATGGGTGGATCTACCTTTATTTTTTGGGTCTTTCTTCGTTCAATCAGTTTTTTCAAAAGGATTTCTCTCAAGTTGGTAGGTTGTATGACGACCTGGTCCGGTAACTTACGCTTGCTTTTACGTTTGTTGGTCTGAAGATATTCAGCTTTAATGGTCACTGTTTTAGAAGCCATATAGAGAAAAAACAAAAAAAGATAACCACTTGAACCTATAACATGGAAACGTTATCATTTTAAAAATTGAATTAAACAGAACGCTGCATATAGAGTGAACATGTCGTCCTACTCCAAAACCGATTGCTGGAAGGTGATTGAGTCTTACTTTCGAGACAAGCATTTGCATCAGCTCGTGCGACACCAGATTGAATCGTATAATGATTTCATACAAGTACAAATGAAACGTACCATTGAGATGTTTAATCCGCTGGTCATCAAATCTCCGTATGATTACATTAAGGAATTCAAAAAATACAGATTGGTCACGGTGATTGAGTTTGAGAATTTGTGTATTTATCGTCCAGAAATTCATGAAAACAACGGCTCGACGAAGCTGATGTTTCCACACAATGCACGATTGCGGAATTTCACTTATACCTCTAATTTCACCATTGACCTAAACATCAAATATATTATTCGTAGAGGCGAACAGCTTGAAACGGAAGAGATTAAGCATGTGAAATTGTCCAAAATTCAATTCGGAAAAATCCCCATCATGATCAAGTCTTCGATTTGTATTCTGAACCAATATGAAAACTTGAGACCTGAACAGCTCGATGAATGCAAGATGGATCCAGGTGGGTACTTCATTATCAATGGGTCTGAGAAGACTTGCATTGGTCAGGAAAAGCCTGCAGACAATACCATTTTGTGTTACAAGCAAAAGCCTGGTAATAAATGGCTGTGGACATCGGAGGTTCGTTCGGTACCTGATTGGAAATGCATTTCACCCAAGCAGATTTACATGATGATTTCGTCTAGACTGCTTTCGTGTGGAAATGAAATATTGGTACAAATTCCTCGTCTAAAAAGACCTGTTCCACTATTCGTGCTGTTTCGAGCGATTGGACTGAAAAGCGACAAGGAAATCTGCAACATGATTTGCCTGGATGTGGAATGCCCCGAGAACCAGGAAATCCTGCACTACCTCAAAGCCTCTATTCTACAAGCATGTGAATATATCAAGTATGAAGATTGTATTTTGTATATTACAAATTCCGTCATCTATACACCTTTGAACATGGAAAAGGAGGAAGGAAACAAAAAGAAGATGGAATTTGCGATGGATGTGCTTGCCAATGACCTCTTTCCAAACTGTCCTACAGAAAAAGAGAAACGGTACATGCTTGGATACATGACCAATACCCTGATCCGTTGTGCACTTGGCTATCGAACTGCAGATGACCGCGACTGTTATGTCAATAAGCGTATCGAATTGACAGGAGCCTTGTTGAACAATCTCTTTCGTAATTACTTTAACAAGAGTGTCAAAGACATTCAGAAGAAGGTCATTCGAGAAATCAATACGGGTTCGTGGAAGACAACAGAGGACTATGCGAGCATCATCACTCTGACCAACATTTACAAGATTGTGAAGCCCTCTACCATTGAGAATGGTCTGAAGCGAGCTCTTTCAACGGGTGACTTTGGTATTAAGCATTTGAACTCGAACAAGGTGGGTGTCGCACAAGTCTTAAACCGACTGACCTATGCCTCTACGCTCAGTCATTTGAGACGTATCAACATGCCGATTGACAAGAGCGGCAAATTGATCGAGCCGCGTAAATTGCATGGTTCTTCGTGGGGGTTCTTGTGTCCTGCCGAGACTCCAGAGGGTCAGTCCATTGGGGTAGTCAAAAACCTCAGTTACATGACGGTGATTTCTGGTTATTCGGACAGTCTACCCATTCACGAATACTTGGAAGGAAAGATTATCTCCCTGAAAGAAATCAAAACACCTCAGGAATTGTACAAGCGTGTCAAGGTGTTTGTCAATGGGAAATGGGTGGGTATCACAGACCATGCAATCCAACTCTTTCATGACCTCAAGACCATGAAAGCAAAAGGTATATTTCATATCTATACATCGATTGTGTTTAAGTTTGATACCCAAGAAATTCGTATTACAAACGAGTCAGGTCGTCTCATGCGACCTCTTTATCGTGTCAAGGAAAACGCCCTTCTCATTAGTCCAGAGATGATCCAACAAATCGAACAAAAAGAACTTGCATGGGATGACCTGATCATGAGCATCAAGATACCTGATGCAGTAATTGAATACGTCGACCCGTTTGAACAATCCTGTAGCATGATTGCGACGTTCCCTGACAAGATTACTGACCAATATCATTATACTCATTGTGAAATTCATCCAAGCACCATCTTTGGTGTAATTGCTTCATGCATTCCTTTCCCGGAACACAACCAATCGCCACGTAATACCTATCAGTCCGCCATGGGTAAGCAGGCAATGGGTGTTTATGTATCCAATGTGAACAGTCGCATGGACAAGACGGCTTACGTGCTTAACTACAGCATGAGACCCTTGGTGGAGACACGTATCATGAATATGTTGAAGTTGAACAGGTTGCCCTCTGGAAATCAGGTGATTGTGGCCATTATGACACATACCGGTTTTAATCAAGAGGATAGTATCTTGTTCAATCGTGGATCGATTGAGAGAGGTCTATTCCATGCGACGATTTATCACACGGAAAAAGACGAGGATAAAAAGACGAATGGTGAAGAAGAAATTCACACCAAACCCAACAAGTTGAACACACGTAACATGAAGTTTGGAAACTACGACAAGATTAACAAACAAGGTGTCATGGATGAGAACATGTTGGTGGAAGACAAGGATATTATCATTGCCAAGGTGGTAGTGATTAAGGAACATAAAAATGATAACACAAAGTTGATCAAGTACGAGGACCAAAGCAAATCACATCGAACCGATGAAGAGTCGTATATCGACAAGAACTATATTGGTCGAAACGGCGACGGGTATAACTTCTGCAAGGTGCGTATTCGAACACTGCGTAGGCCTAATATTGGTGATAAGTTTTCGAGTCGCCACGGACAAAAGGGTACGATTGGTAATATTCTAGAGGAAGAAGATATCCCCTTTACAAAGGATGGACTTCGCCCCGACCTCATCATCAATCCACATGCCATTCCTTCACGCATGACAATTGCACAGATTAAGGAAACCTTGCTGGGTAAGCTGCTTCTGGAGCTCGGGCTCTTTGGAGACGGTACCAGTTTTGGTGAATTGAACATGCAGACCTTGTTTAAGGAGTTGAACAAGTGTGGTTATGAGTCCAAGGGAAATGAAATCCTTTACGATGGAAAAACCGGGGGTCAAATCGAAACATCCATCTTTATGGGACCCGTCTATTACCAGCGTCTCAAGCACATGGTGAACGACAAGCAACACAGCCGTTGTATCGGACCCATGGTCAACCTCACTCGTCAGCCTGCAGAGGGACGCAGTCGTGACGGAGGGCTTCGTTTCGGAGAAATGGAACGCGACTGCATGATCTCTCATGGTGCATCCCGTTTTACGCGAGAGAGAATGTATGATGTTTCAGACAAGTATTCGGTTCATGTCTGCAAGAAGTGTGGACTGATTGCGATTTTCAACGACAAGAAACATATTCATCTCTGCAAGAATTGTGACAATCGAACGGAGTTCTCCTATGTGGAAATCCCCTTTAGCTGCAAGCTACTCTTTCAAGAGTTGATCTCGATGAACATCGTACCAAGGATCATGACCTAAACATTCTGGGTAAAATACAAATACAATTATTTATGACTTTTTATTTTATATTGGGCTATACTAATGAGCAATCTAGGTGGAGGAGTACAAGGGTCTAGACCGGGAGCCGGCTTTGCCAATTCAACCTTTTGTGCGGACGATGCCATGAAACGTAAAATTCTACGAAAATCCTTTGGTAAAAGCAGCTTTACACGGAGTGACCAGAAAGTGATTCGTTCTTTTGCCGGTCCTTTTCGTGCCTCGATGAACCAAGGTGATTTTTTAAATCGTATTGGTCAATCATGTGGAGGCAGCAATCAATCTCATTCCGATGGGATTAGTCAGAAGGACTGTGCGACTGTGACAAACGGAGTGACTACGACCGAAGTACCACTCTATTACGGAAACCGTGTCTATGTCTCGGACAGTTCTCTCTATACCCGTTTCAAAAACTTGGATAGCACTTTGAAAACCTACAATGATTCAAGCTTTGGGGGAGATTCCCATAACGGATCTTATAGTTTTTTACGTAGGGTTAGAGCTTAAAATATGTGTATAGAATAATGAAAAAGAAACGTACAAGGCGATACTATGGAGGAGCAGCCATGGCGGCTAAAGTAGGAAGTGGGCTGAAAGAAGGAGGTGTATTTGCTATACAGAAAGCTAAAAATGCGACAGGTTACACATTGAAGAAAGGTCGAGAAGGTACAGGATTTGCATTACAAAAGGCAAAAGAAGGTACGGGGTTCGCGTTACAAAAGACAAAAGAAGGTACAGGGTTCGCGTTACAAAAGACAAAAGAAGGTGCTATAATGGCCGCACAGAAATCAAGGAATGTCACTGTAAATGTTGCAAAAAGGGCAACAGGTGCAATCACGCAGAAGATAAAAAATACTTATGCAGCCATTCCCTCACGTATGAATGTTGCAGGGAAGATAAAAGGCATGGCATTAAAAACCCCTTCTGCAAGAAATGTATTCGATGTGGTAAAAGGGTTCAAACCTTCTTCTCTTACGGATATGTTTACCCACAAAGAAAAGACGGGTAATGAAGAACCGGAATGTTCGTATTTTGACATGTTAAAGTATGGTGCATTGTCTATTCTTTTGTCTCCTATTTATATCGCGGCGGTCATTGCAAACTTGCCCATGAATACCATCAATAACTTATCAGATAACCGATTGAAAAATGTGGAGATTGATGCACTTAGCAAACAAATGTATCGTTATTTCTTTTATGGATATAAAAATGGAAAAGAGATTGACTATACCCAATTTGTATTACCCGGAAAAGGTGACACCATACAGGATAAAAAGATTGTGATTGGATGCAATACCTGTAAAAAGACCCAGAAGGAATTTAGAGGCGAACAATTTGGTCAAACGGCTGGCACGGAGAAAGAAGGTAAAATGGTAGGAGGAAAGGTCGATCTCAATAAGATGATACAAAACTCAATGGGCATACTAGGAGGTAAATCAAAACTAGAGTTCAACTTAAAAGACACGCTAGATTATGTGGAAAATATGCCCAAATTGAATTTGGCAAGAAGAGATGACCTCGAACACAGTATAAAACGCATCACCGATGTGAAAATGTTGGCACGATTGATCGTATTGATGAATACACTATTTGTACAAAATGGACAAGACTTGTGTGAAAATGCTATCAATCTTGACCCCAACACAAAGACACTGATTGATAGTGTCCATGTCACCCGTATCATGAACCCATTTGCCTTAATGGAGAGCTATTCACAGAAAGAGAACAAGTTTAAAATCGATTACAAAGAGACGAGCCGATGTATCATTAAACATATTCTATCAGATACCTTTACAGGAGACGAATGCAGAAACAAATGCACGAACTGTACATTTCAAAACAACCTGACGACCTTGATGGGGAACTATGTTCGTCTATTATCGAACGTGTTTCGTGGGAGCGAACGTGGTATGATTACCATCATTCATTTGTTTTTCTCTATGCTCACTACCTATAAATTAAAATACAATCCAGTAGAAAAACATGAACTCCATAAACAGTTGGCAGAAAGTTATGTGACCAAAGAAAGAGATGAATTCTACAAGGAACTCTTTGCGATACGTTACGATTTCCCAGTAGAAGTCTTTATCCAAGAAAATAAAGAAAATTACGAAATATTCAAGAAGATATTCTGTGACTATGGATTAAGCAATATCATTAAAGAACATATGCGAAATATTATGGAAAGGAACTTATTGGAAACGAATAAATTAAAGAACGGGTCTACTCCTTATTACAAGACCAAGGTACGGTCATTTTTTAAGACTAATTTTTATTTTATCGCTGCGTAAATTATAGACGTCTCACTTGTATCACATACATCATACCTAGTACAAGAGATGCCCATACGGCTACGTAAAGTTTTTCTTCCATGGGAAAAGATACAGGACTAGGAGTATTTTCTTGTACCTTGTACATATAGAATAGAGAAATATAATTAAATTCTACAAGTTGGGTCTAACATTCGTTTATATTGATTATAATCTGCCATTTTGAGAATAGACTCATAGTTATGTTGAAGTGCATTGTTCTCGTTAGAATAGCCTGTACTACTTGAAATAAACGGTACATATTTTAGTTTGATAATACATGCATCATTTTCATCGTCAAATGGATTGGTCAAGGCTTCGCGTGGGTAGTAAAAAGAGAGGCAGAAAATAACAACCACAAAAATTAATAACATATATATATACATATGTTATTTACTTGGAAAGGACAACAAAGAAACGAAGTATATCCCGTACGGTATAATGCCTTTACCGACCCAAAGTCAAACCAAACACAATTTATTGGAAATTATCCCAAATCTGACTTTACATCCAAGGCTGTGGTCGATTGTGGAAATGGAAAAACCGAAACCGTGACCAGTACCTCCATTCCTGTATGCAATCGTAAATATACGAGACCTCTAAAGCTTATTAGAAAACGCCTATTGTCAGAACCTGTAAAGCAAAGTGTAAATAAACCTACGGTTCAAGAGGCACAGAACCCAATCTATACCGATTTGAATGTCGAATGTTTACAAAATACGGTACAGGTTGGATTTGATACAAATACAATATGCTATGGTGTAAAACGACCAGAATGTCAAGGTGGTACCAATCATATCCAACGCAGTGCTTCTACCCTCATTGACAAAAAGTATTGTACAACCAATCGCGAATATTTACAGAGAAAAACGAAAACATATGACCAGAACCAAACCAAAGGAAAATCTCTTGGAAACAATATGTTTCAGAGTGCGACAGGGGTCGACCAAAATTGCATGATATACAAACGATCTAATCCTTCTTTCGGTACCCAAGGTGGTGTAACCGCTGCCACACGAACAAGTCAGCTCAAGGATCAGGTCGCACGTGCAAACTGCCGTCCAGTTTGTCTCCCTTCCAGAAAGGATGAAATTAGACAATGCGTTGAAGTGAGACAAGATAGAGCCTATCTACGACCCATGACCTGTTAATAGGGATACAACGAAAGAAGCGTATCATGAATAGGTAGGTTTTGTTTTTTACACCATTTCATGCATTTCACCAAATAACGTTTCTTGTAGTATTCTTGATTTTCTGGAGTCTCGTCGGAGATGGAAAGGAGAATTTTTAGAATAGCAATATTCTGGGCTTGGCCAAGGATGGAATTGATTTCTTTTAACTTGGATAGGAAACAATTGGGAAGATATAGGTCCAGAAACGAATGTATGGGCTCCGTCTTTAGCCGAGGATAAAAGTGTATCATTTTTTGTATCATCGCCTCTAGGTTATAGACCTGCTTGAACCTCATACACACCAAGTATTTCTCCGAGTTTGCCGGACGGCTCATGGTTGGTTTGATAAAGATGACTTCTTCGTATAAATAAGTAAGCAAATAAATAATTTCGGTCATGGTAGAAGTATAGGTATCAAATACTTTTAGCACAAAGGATCCGCCTTTTTTCTGTAAGATCATTGCAAAACACACCTCTGCAAAAATAAGATTGAGTGCACTTTCTTCCTGCTGATTAAAATCATGACTAAAGTCAAACCCTCCGTCTCCTGTGACAAAATCCATGGACCCGCCATGTTTCTCTTTCACATAGAGCAAGTTTTCCAGGTGTAAGAGATTACCTGTGCCGTCCCCTTCTTCAATATGAATGTTCTTGTTATTTTTCATGAGATTTTTTTGACACTTGTCCCATACGGGCACGTCCTTGTCTCGCTCTAAAAGTGTCATCCCATAATAAATGTCTTCTCGTTGTCTTCGATGATACAAAATGGCTTCAATAAAGCCTCCAGGACCTTCTGCCAGATGATACGTGTTCATTGTATAAGGGAAATGAAAGGCACAGCATTGTAGTATCTCATGTAATTTAAAAAAGGCACGAGAAATGGGTTTGTATTGACACACACAAGGTGTATGTGCATCAAAAGGAGTATTCACATACTCGAATGGATTTGTTATTTTTTTGTATTTATCCCAGTATCGAAGATTGGGTTCAATTTCCATTTTAATCTTATGCGAATATTCACGAAGCGATGGATTGGAATAGGTACGTTCTCTTTCGGTAAAGACAATGTCTTCTTCGTTGATAAACACCATCATGTCGTGGATAGGAAAAATATTCATTCTTTATGATAATACATTCTCTATTTAATCGATTTTATGGATTACATAAGTCTACTTCGAAAGGATAATGGTTCGATTGATCTTTTTGGGTACACCAATCAACACCTTTTCAGTTTCATGAACAAACCCATGATAAACCAATTTCGTGTCTACTTTTCGTGTCTTCTGAAAGACGAAATACTGATTGAAGAAGGAGATTTCCTTTTCTTTCTCAGACATGATAGGAATGTGTGTCATGTCTCCATGTTTTAACATGTAATCATAGAGAAGTTTGAAGTTACCTACACCGGGTAAATCTAGACCAGGTAATTTTACAGCGGGCTCAAACCCATATTGTTTCATGCACTCGGCGAAATAGGGAAACTGCACAAGGTATTCTTCAAATTCTTTGTTGATGGTTTCCTGGAATACTTGAATGGTTAGTCCAATCGAAGCAGTTGTGTCTTTAAACTCGGTTGCATCGTATTTCTTTGTGATGCTCCAGATTTTCTTAGCTTCTTGACCGTCAATCTCATGGTAAAATGCAATGGGTTCCTCTTTTGCCTTGTCCTTTAGGAAGTTGAAGATTTTTGTACCGTCGTAGCAGGTTCCCGTAAAATAACCACCTACCTTGATGGTGTCCGCACAATTTTTCATAAAAGCATGTAGTGTTTTCTCATTCTTGAACATATAATGGAGTGCAAATTGTATACTTCCAACATCAAACAAATCCTTCCCTAGTCCATAGACTCTCTCCACGTAGGCACCATAGAGCTTTGACTTTGGGTCTTCCGCCATCACTTGTCCAAACACCTTTTTCGTAAGGTCATCTGACCCACTCAGGAACTCGCCGGTAGAGATCAGCATAGAAGTGTCGGCTTGCAGAAAGAGGGCATCGAACATGGACCGTTTGACACGCTTCTTTTCAATATAACGTACACAGGCACCATCTTTTTTATTGTGGATGTTGTCCTTGGAGATATCTAGTCCCAATACAAACGAGGGCTGTTGATTGGTCCATTTGGGGATGTCTCCGCCTTTTCCGACAGCATAGTCGATGAGGGTACATCCTTTCGACATGACTGTCTCTAGCAATATTTTCTTCACATGAAGGTTATGGAAATAACGCAACCCTCTGGTAAACGACTCATCTGTCGTTCGATTGTAATAAACGTTCTCGTCTTCCAAGTTTTCAAACCGCATCTTCTTGAGCGGATCTGTCAATAAATCTTGTGTGATAGGGTGATGTATGCTATACCAATTACTATTTGCAACAGGATAGGCATTTCCAAATTGGTTTTTGTTTGTTCGGTAATCATAGGTCTTATCATAACGGACACGCAGTGGAACCCATCGAAACTTTTTATCCTCTGTAAATACATATTTAAATTCTACAATGGTAGAGGTCTCGATAGGCTCGTTGTTTTCCGTATATAGATTGAGTTCTCCGGTGCTGTCTTCTTTCAGTGGAAGATAACAGAGGTAAGCCGTTGGGTCATAGGGACTGGTAGGAACAAACAATGCTTTTTGATACGTAGAACCTGCAGTTGTGTTAGTAAATTCGCCTTTAAACAACATGTTCTGAGGGTCAATCATTCCATCTTTTTTGATATCGTAACCCACGTGCAGATTTAGTCGCTTATAAGGTACCACTTCCTTGTGTTCTAAAGAAGTGAAATAACTGATTTCATCTGCACCCTGTTTCTGATTGACCTCTACCAAGAAATCAATCGTATTGAATTCAGGTGGCTTCCATTTAAAACTATGCCCCCATGTATACTTGTAATTTTTAACAGTATCTTCTGGGTTCTCCATACCTACACCTAGTCCCATGGATGTGAAAATGACACCGTCTGTTTCATATTCATAAACACCCGACTGTATTGTTTGAAACAATTTACTACAACACTCTTGCATCGTCATAGAAGGTCCAGGGATAAAGAATGTTTTCATTTTTAGTCGAAAAGGAGAGACTTCGGTTTCATGCAAAAGGCTCGCATTCAATTTCGAGATAAAGGATCGTAGACGATGATAACGGGTTTTACGTACTGGTTCACCTTCATTCCACTTGTAAAAGGGTTCTTTTCTGTAGTCCTTGGAGTGAATGAAATAGAGGTCAAAAGCAGCAAAGGTATTTATTTTTTTCTGTTGGTGACCCGTAAGAATGAATTCACCATCTAGAATAGAACCAAACAATTCGCTCTCTTTCGTATAGGCTCCAGTGTACTGTACCTTCATGTTTGTATCGATCATGTAAATACGCCCATTCTTATTGATGCAAAGTAACTTGCGGTCTCCATCTGCCTTTTCCGTCACACAAAAGTCATTGAAAATACAAGGTGCCTTGTTCTCTTCTTGTATGAGATGAATATTTTGCAAAGTGTAACTAGATGGACCAATGAACATACGATTGTTTACAATGGTTGGCGGCTTTTCGTTTGGATTTACATAAATGAGGTATTCTCGCAAGACGTCATGTTGTTCCTTGGAAGGAATTGGATAGTTGGTATTCTGAATACCGCTGGCAATGTAACGTATCACCTTTTGTAGTTGGTCAAACACCGGCTTGGTCTGTTTGTAAATATAAGGAAGGTCCATAAGTTCAATTTCGATTTCATAGGTTTCCGCTTGTTGAAACAATTGACTAGACGAGAACTTCTTCTCTCTGGCCAATTGGTCTCGGTTCATGGCAGATTTTACAATACTTAAATCCACTACAAGACCTTTCATCTCAGGATGTGTCAGGGTCAATCTGTTCATATAACGAAAGGATTTGTCCAACTGGTTCCAACTCTGCAGAATGTCTGCCACTTTTGGATCTTCGGTAGGCAAGATCGTTTCTTTTTGTATGGCAAACCTAAACCCATAATCCTTGTTCTCGTAATAGTTCGGATATTCTTTCAGCTTATCTTTCAAGACGAACACAGCCTGGTCAGGCAAAGCATTCGAAGTACAAAAGTCTCGAATAACGCCAATATCTTTTAGCTCGCAACGGACCTTGTCGATTGTGTAACAAATGATTTTCAGTTCATAACTTTCACTTGTTTTTACAAATCCATACGATAATAGTCTTGAATATACGCGTTCAAAGATGGCCTTGTCTACCTTTCCAAACCGTATCTCTCCTTCGAGATTAACACGCGGGTTTCGCAAGTCATAGGGTTCCAACGGACGAGAGCTCTTTTTGTCAAATTTGGCCGCCAACAATTCTTGATATACCTTCATCGCGGATGAAAGATTTTGTGTCATTCTATATATTAAAAGGATTTAATTAAATCATTCAATTTTATATATTCTTTTTAAATAATCCTTTATATGTTCATAGAGAGGTGCCTTCTTTTTCTCCACATTCAGACCTAACAAGAGTGACATGTCGACTAATTCATTTAATTTATAGTAATGGATAGAATGCAATGGTTTTTCGAGGTTCACATGCATAAGTTGTAAGGTATCCTGCTCGGGTATCGTCTCGTAATTCTGGTTCATGTACCAGGTTGGTTCTTCCGAGTATAGAAAGTCGAGACAAGTTCTGTCAAGGATCAATACCAGATTGACTTTGTAGTAAGCACATAACTGGTTCAGTGTAAAAAAAGAAATGGTAGGTTCATATACTAGATTGTTTAAGATTTCATCCTTGTACTTGAATTTCAATCCACTCATTGCCTCTGCAATACGGGTCTTTTCTTGTAGTTCTTGGAAAGTATGAAACCCTAATACTTTGAGATTGTTTTCTTGAAGCCTCATGAAAAACTGATAAAATAATACGTCCTGATACGAATGACGCTTTGCCTTTTTAGGAGTACGGGCCTGTACATCAAACGATGCCTTCATACAAAAAGGTAAAATCTCTTTGGCATTCATTAAATGTTCTCTATCCATGTGTTTAAATGTTAATGTATGGTATTTTTTAGCTTATCGAGTTCATCTTCCATGACTTTAATTTCAACCTCTTTCAACAGGACATACTCGATATAACCGTCCATTTTAGAGAGAGTTTCTTGGGTCAAGTCATCCATGTAAATAAAAGATCCGTTGTTATTTTCGCTAATCTTAGAAGGTTCTGACTCATACACAATCTTCAGAAGTTGGATCTGTTCCTCCTTATTAAACGTCTGAATGACACGCTGCATCTTGGAGACGTCGTACGTCTGTTCCATTTAATCAAAAAAGAAATCAATGTTTAAACCCTATTTTAATCTTTTTGAATGATCTCGCCCATGGCATGAATACATGGGTCATTCAACTCGAAACGTATACCAATCAAGGATACATTAATCCATTGTTGTGTCGTAAATAGGTCAAAATCAATCTCCTGATTGTGTTCTCTTGTGACAAACACTGTCAGCGGATTGTTTTCTTGCTTGAACATGGCACGTAGTCCTACTTTGGTAATTTGTTGGATTTTACACGAGACATGCATGTCTTGCTCTGGACAACATACAATTGCATCATAAAATACGTGATAAATGATGTAATCTTCTTTGAGTAGACCTGTCTTGTAGCAATTCAGTCGAACACTATCCTTATAGACATATCCCTCTTTCCTACATTTTCCCTCCAAGTAGGCCTTGCCATAATTATCAAAATACTTTTCAATGTTGTGTGTTCCTGTCATACATTTCCAAAATTGAATGCAAATAGTTTCTTCCAAAACAATTTCCTTTTCCATCTTAGGATATAACAAAGATACATCTATATTCAATTTTATTTAAACCACTATCTAACTTGTAATCTTACTTCTTCTTTTTGATAGAAGGCAATTCAATATGTAAGTAATACTCCATTTTAGATAAAAAACTTCGTGGACTGCGTGTCTCGTCTAAGAAACGGAGATAAACCTCGGCAACAATCGATAAGACAAACACGTTCAATGTTTTGGTATTCTCAATGGTGTAAAAGTTTAATTTATGCAATATATGGTCATTCAACAGCGTCAAAAGATCTGTTTTTTTGTTGTTCAATACATATTTACCCGTTGTAATACGGACTTGCTTTTGTTTGGTCTTGAAATGATAATGTTTGTCATTAAAGAAACCCATAAATCCAATCAGATCCGAAACAACCACGGGTTCTGGTGGATATGATTCTACAAGTGCCTTTTCAGTATGGGTCGCACGTGTCCATACCTCCTTTTCCATCCCAATCAGCTCGTGTCGTAATACATAAAGAGCACCTTTTGAATGTATCCCATCTCGGTCTAGTAAATGAATATAAGTAAGTTCGTCATGTGTCAGGACCAAGGGTTTGTAATATTGCAAAAGCTTTTCTTCAAACGCACTGTATTCCCTTTTAGAAAAAAGATAATTCAACAGGTCCAATTCTTCCTTGAGATTAGACTGTTCACATAAATGGGTAATCAAATAACGATCGAGTTCAGCCATACCAATCTCTTTGAATTGACCTTGGATATATTGTCTCGCTTCATAATACATACTATACCAGTCCATCTCAGCAATCATGTCTGTAGGTGTCAAGGTGGCCTTGTCGTAGTTGGAACGCATAATGTCCACCATGGGATGTACTGTTTGCACTTTTACATCCGCTGTATCCAAAGTAAAGGACAACGGCTTCAATGGAATGGGATGCTCGCGTTGGTACATGGGAAGATGAGGATCCTGTAGCTCTTCCGGTTGAAAAAGAATAAGCTTTCCTACCATGACCAAAGTACCGGTTTTATTAAATTTGTCACTTACGACGGTTTCCTGTTCGATCATATCTTGCAGCGAACGAATAATATTTAGTTTGGTCACGGTGGTACTATGTAATTTATGGATGATTTCATTTAAAGTATAGACGTGTCGTATCTGATAGAGCTGTTTGATTTTATCAGACACCTTGGATTGTTTTGTATGTGCATAAGAAAAGGTGGAGGTGTCTTCTTTATCGTCCGACTTGAGTTCATTCACACATGAGTAGTTACAGTTTTCCATATAATCGCAGAAATTACTAAAGGGTTCATCTTTCGGTACGTATTCCATCGTTACACCATTGCTCAAGGTAATAGGAACCATCTCTTCAATCTTTGAAAAGTTTTGTTGTTCTTGATGTAAGATGCAATCCACAGAGGATTGTTTCAACAAACGAGTAACTTTACCAATTTTGATAGATTTCTTCTCCGCCATGCGATAGATAAGATGGTCTAAAGACTCCACTTTTGGGTCACTCAAATAAGCAGTATGTAAAAAGAGTTGTACATTTCTCATTTCCAAAGGCAATTCCTTGTGACTGCAATTACGTCTAGCCCGTCCAATGATTTGTTCGATACGATTTAGATTGTACCATGGTTCTATGATATGTACTTGTCTCAGATTTTTTAGGTCAATGCCTTCAGTCCCTGCCTGGGAAATCAAAACCACCTTGATCCTTTCTCCGTGGGCATTGTTCTGTGTCAAGGCACTAATCTCTTCGTTCACATTTGGACTAAGTAATTTATCCCCCGAGATCACAGCATATCTAGCCGTTTTTACTTCTCCCTTATAGTCTGCCTTTTTTTCAAGATTAAATACGTTGACATCTTGTTTTTTATCCTTGAACAAGGACAATTTCTTTTCGCCATACCGTTTAAATCCATATTCTTCTAATGCCAGAGCAAAAGGAATAAGACCCCCTGTAATGTATTGGGAATAGACCAAGACCGTACCTTCTGAATGAATAATATGGTCTAGGATACTCTTCATCTTAGCACTATATTCACCCAACCTGTCATATTCAAACATACCTCGTAAGGGTGTCTCCTTATATTCAAAATCTGTTTTGGTCGTTTTGTATTGCATCACATGAGATAATCCATCTTCGCCCGTCAGATAGCCTTTGTCTACGGGATAGCTGATAATGAGTGTCTGTATTGGTTTCAACAATTCATTGTATCCAAGCGAGTCCAATAAGTCAAAGTCCTCAACCGCTGCGTTCAATTGTCCTAATACATCTTTGTATGCGGCTTCTTGTTGAGAAGATAAAGAGACGCCATACAAGTCAATGTATTTTAAAGGAACCGCAATTTCTTTTTCGTTAAATTGAACGGTTGGATTGGTCAATAAAAAAGAAGAATGCTTGTCTGCATACATTTTAGGTGTAATCAAATAAGGGAATGTGTATGGATTTTCGCCTCGAACATAGGAGACATAGCCATTGGCACTTTCCAACAATCGCTTCTCTCCATCTGGTTTCAACTCGCCTTCTTTGGTAAACACATCCGAGACTCGCAAGATGGAACGATTGTCATTTAATCGAAAAAGATTAAGTAAAAATACAATCTCTCTTGCATCATTGTACATAGGCGTACCTGTCATAAAAATGAATTTCATCCCCTTTACATTCTTTACCAATTCAAGGAGCATACCCGCCACGCGTTTTCCGATACTATCACTCGGTTGATCCGTGATACGAATGTTGTGTATTTCATCAATGACAATGACCCGAGTCTCAAAGGTATGTTTTAACTTTTTATAGTCACGACTTTGTCTGCATTTCTCAATAAAATTTGCAAAACTTACATATCCAATAAATGAATAATTGTCTCGGATAATCTTCTTGATGATAGAGACAAGCTCCTCTTTGGGCAACGAGTGGATTTGATAGGCATTGAGGTCATTCAATAGAGAGTTACCCACACATCCATTTAAAACCCATAACCCTTTTTTCTTTTCCAATTTGCTTGGGTCAAACAATTGAAGTTTGAAGTTTTCCTGTACGTTGGGTGAGGCAATAATCATGATTTTTTTAAAATTTACCATGTATTTTGAATAGGTTCGCAGAGTCTCCGTCATGGTGCTTGCAGAACAGGTCTTTCCACTTCCTAGACCATGATATAAGAGTAAACTGTTGTAAGGTGTATCATAGGACATGAACCTTTTGACAAATTCCTGATGCGGAGACAACTCGAAAGAATTTCCGGCCATACACATGGATTTGGTTTTTGTGGCAATGTCTTCTATCTTTCCCTCATACTTATAAGCAAATTCCTTTTTTAATGCAATTTTACCTTGAAGTCCAGCGTTCGTCACGCTCGGATAAGTCCCCGTCATTATAATGATTTCATATTAAAAAATAATACTTTCTTCCAACAAAGTATGTATACAACGTAGAATATCTAGTTTCTCGGTGTTATACGGTCGAATGTGCATTCGTGCCGTCTCGTAATTCATCCATTTTAAATTACCTACCTCACTCTTTTGGTAATTTTTATCGTCCAGAGAAATAAAATAAGGGATCTTTGCTAAAAAGTAGCGATGTTTATAGGACTTCATGTTCGACCCCGTAAAGATTTCTTCAAATCCTGACATGTTTTCAACGAGCTTGATATGGTTCTTATCATAACCCGTCTCTTCCTCAAATTCTCTGAGTGCACAATCAATATCCTTTTCTTTGAAATTTCTCCTCCCTTTGGGAAATCCCCACTCTGGTTCTGTCCACGGCGAGGTCATCTCGAATAAATCCCGATTGTGTTTTTTGATAAACTCATATTTGTCTCGGTTTACCGAATCATATTCTTCTTCGCTTTTGTTCCAAAGCTTCGCCCACAATTCAGGATAACCCTTGGTTAAAATGAGGGTCTTCTCCTTGTCTGTCATTTCCATCAGAATATTCTTTAACTGGAACATGTTTTTCTCTGAATATTTTCCTCTTAAAAAATCAACGTAACCAAGTGTATCTTTTCGCTGGATAAGAAGGTATTCAAGCTCACCTTTTAAATTGATACGAAAACACACAATACCTAGACTTGTAATCGGTCGTTTACAGTTAAAAAACAAGTGACCGTTTCCGCCGCAATTATTACATTTGGGTTTTTGATACATCTAGTAAAAGGAAAAGGTTTTATTTATATATTTTATACAAGAATGAATGAGGTTCTTTTTTCTTACCTTAAAAAAAGTATATCTTATTACGAACCTAACAAGGTAAATCAGAAAAAAATAAAGGAACTCTTTTCATGCATACCTTACTTTGTCTCGGGTGAAGATCAGGACATTTTATATCCTCTCCTGATCCAGCATCCCATTCATTGCTATTACGATAGTGAAAAAGGATTACAAGACTATGTGTATAAGATTTATCGGTTATATCATCAGGAAAAAAACAAACCCTATCTGGATTATGATACCTTTTACAGAACCGAACAACAAAGACGTGAAAGAACCCATCATATCTACTTTGGTCTAGTCGTTTGTCTCATCATTTATTATCTCTATTGTTTACAATGAATGTGAAATTCATGATTATCCTCTTGACGGGCGGATTACTGTACAATACCTATCATGATAATTTCATCGTAAATAGTATCAAAACCCATTTAAAATATTATAAAATGGCAGGCATACTGGTTTTTGGTATAGGGTTTTATCTCATGATACAACGTAACCCTAACGAAAGTCTTTCGTTCATGGACGCATTTAGACAATACATTCAGGTGATGCCGATGGATCGCCAAACGAAAGATATGATACAGCCCTTTTTGCAAAAAGATCCTGCAGAACGAATACGGACGTCTGGAAAAAATGCAACCAGTCGTAGCGTGAGTGAGACCAAAAAAAAATATGTGGCCTCTCAACAGGGATGGAAATGTAAAAAATGTCAACAACCCTTGACTGCTTGGTTCGAGGTGGATCATGACAAACGATTGGAACACGGTGGAACGAATGAACTCGATAATCTTTCAGCCTTGTGTAGAAATTGTCACGGAGAAAAGACAGCCATGGAGAATATTTAATATTCAAATACTATAAAATGGATGTTTCCAATTCAAAGAACATTTTTCTACTCATTCTATTCCTCTTGCTTGTATTGGGTGTCTTTGTCTTTATGGTAAACCCTTATCATATATTGGACCGTTTCAAATTGTCGATCCTATTTATTTTCTTTGTTCTCTGTTTTGGTACCTTTTATTTTATCGAGAGCCATTTTAAAGAGGACACTTCTGAAACATTACCCGAGACTCTTTCTCTTTTTCTTTATCATTTCTTAAGAGTAGGTAAATTCGTTATCTTTGCCATAGTCGTTACCTGGGCGTTCCTGTTGATATATCGTCAATTTGTCGAAACGACCACAACTATGTTGGAATACTCATTCTTTTTGACCATGGGATTTTTTGTACTCTTACTCGCCGTATTGTATCGAGGGGATAGTGCTCCATTGAATAGCCCCATTATGAGAGTCATCATCGACTTCATCATGTATATTCCCTGTTTATTACGTGATTTGGTCGATTATATGAAAAAGGATTATGCAAATACTCCATCCACTACGTTTATCCTGTTAGTAGTATTGATCTTCTATGTAATCCTGTTTTTTGTGTTTCCTGAGATACAAAAGGAATGGTCAAAACAAGATGGAGTTACTCTGATCGAACGCCCAGTATCATTGCAAGAGGCTTCTGTATCCATGAACCGTAATGAACTGTATGAGAAAATATTCTATAGCAAACCTTTCTATGAGAGATGGACGAGACAAATTGTCGTCTATTTAGAGCAGAATGATATTAAAAATCAAAAAGCGTTTTCAGAGAAGAGATCAGAACTCGAAAAGGATATCCTCAAGGAGGCTATGATAGAGTCTATCCGAGAAGTAGGGTCCAACCGAGAAGGGTTTACTACATTAGAGACACAAGACAGTCAATCTCTCTATGGATGGTATAATACATTGGAACGTTACCAGCAACTTATCTTTCAAGACATGAGCAAGGACATTAATCCTGAACTAAATAAAAAATTGGAGGAATGGAAAGAATATAAGGATAAGGTGAAAAAAAATTTACAAGATGATATACGAAACAGTCCACAGTTATTAGGAGTGGTCGACGCATTGCAAATCCTTTATTCCACCGTTCGAGCAAGCGGAGACACAATACTCACCATACCCTATGTCTTACTAGGAAAGCCATCAGTCATTGATGGAAATATGTATCATTATTCATGTTCATTCTGGGTATACTTTAATACTTTGGAATTTTGTGCAGATAAACAATTGATTGTAAGTTTCGGAACAAAACCCTCACTCTTTTACACACCATCTACCCAGGAACTTTCGGTCGAGATTAATCATGGAGAAACCACAAACAACAAACAACTTTATAAAACAAAAAAGGTATTGTATCAACGATGGAACCACCTTGTATTTAATTATCAGTATGGCATATTGGACCTGTTTATCAATAATAATTTAGTAGGGACCTACAATGCCTTGACCCAAATGTACTCGGATGAATTGATACGGGTTGGTTCAACACAGAACCAAAACGTTGGAGGTATATGTAACATGAAATATTACGAATATCCTTTGACCGCAGATAAAATACAGAAGATTTATCAACAGTTTCAAAATAAAACACCGCCTATATGAAAATATATATCCTTTTAATATACAATGGAATTATCATCCCTTACCTCTATTCTGTTGGTGATTATTTTTATCATTTCGATCTATTTTGTCCTTACGGATCAAGTGACCGGAACCACAAAAATCATACTCATTGTTTTTGTTTTGGTATTGGGTCTGTTGTTGGCCTCTTCTCTTTCCATGTTTAAAACATACAATCAAATTTTGGACTCTCCGAAGAATGCAAAGGCCGAATTTGCATACTCCGACTTACCTCTTCCCACGGCGAGCTTCAGTTTAAGTACATGGATCTATATTGACGACTGGAATACCGAATTTGGTTCAGAGAAAAATATTCTCTCACTCGACCGTCCGGGTGCAAATCCAACAGAACTTATTTTGGATAAAAATGACAACAATCTCCTCATACGTTACGACATATACGATGGACAGGTTGGATCGACCAGAATGTCTCGACAATCCATTACCATTCAAAATATCCCGGTACAAAAATGGGTAAGCATAGTCGTTTGTTTTGATACAAACTCAACCGATACGTACATCAACGGAAAGCTTATCGATACTCAGTTGAATGCAACACCCCTTTTTACTCCCAAGACGGCAGACAAGCTCTATTTGTGCAAGGGAAACAAGGGATTTTCAGGAAGTATTTCAAACTCTCGATACTATGGAAGGTTTTTGACCCCTCAGGAGGTGTGGGATATTTACAAAGCAGGATTTAGTGACAATTTATTCGGCAATTTATTGAACCGTTACAAAGCAAACTTTACCTTCTACCAAGACTCGAAGGAAGTTGCTAAATTTATTTTATTTTAATATCTCTTTTCTATAATGAACCAATCCAGGGGTCCTTCTACGATTAGCGGGAATTTCAAGAAGATTGCGGAGAAAACATCAAATATGGCAGGTGCCTTGAAAGAACAAATCAAAGAAAAGGCATCTAACTTTAAAGAAGGTATTCAAAAACGTGCAGAAAATGCGAAAGAACAAATTCAAAAGACTTCTGACCAATCCACCTATATGGCAAAAGGTGCAGAATTTGTGAATTCGAATACAACCATTAGTCGGTTTGTGTTTGTCATGGCCTTATTCCTTTTGTTTATGGGGGCATTTAATATAGGGATCTCTCTCATCCAAAAATACGGTATGCACAGTAAAACCCCCATCTTGATTGATGGAATGGTGAGTGCCAACAAATTGAAAATAATTTCTTCTAATCCAAATGTGGATAAAAGTAAACCCATCTTTCGTTCTATCAATCAGGAATATGGTCTAGAATATACCTGGAATGTATGGGTCTATATTGAAGACCTAAACAAGATTGAAAACAATCTTTATCAACGTGTCTTTTCAAAGGGAAGTCAAGAACCCAACACTACGGGAGTAGCTAATCCAAAGACCAGCTCCGGAGTGGTTCCCCAATTGTTGAATGCATCACCTGGTTTGTTTATTACTAAAAATGCCGCAGACAACTCCTTGACCAGTACAGTCAATTTACATGCAGGATTGGTTCTCGTAGTGAATACGTTTGACTCAGGTACGAAAAATAACGACTTCTTAGAGACCATTCAAATCAAAAATATTCCTATGAAAAAATGGATGTGTATTACCATACGTGTAGAGAACACTACCGTGGATATCTACCTCAATGGAATATTGACCCAGAGAAAAAAATTAAATCATTTGCCGAGACAAAATTATTATGATACGTTGATTGGAGATGCAAACAATGGGTTTAACGGGTTTATTTCATCCCTTCGTTACTATGACAGTGCCATTCACTACGATGACATCCAAAGCCTTTATAGCAAAGGACCAAATCGTACCTCCATTGATACATCCATGTCAGACAACATTCAGAATTATCTCTCCATGAATTGGTATTACACCCGTTAAATACTTATACCTTATGCCCTAACTCTTTTTGCTAAAGAAGTTCGTCATGGGCTGGTTTCCAGTGTTGTCATTTTTATTGTCGCGAAGTATATGTTCAAACAAAATCTTTTCAGCTTCTTTTTGTTTTAACGTCTGTTCCTTCTTTTCGTATTTTTCAAATTCCAAGCTCTGTTTCAAGCTTTGTAATTCCAAGATGAAACTTGCCTTTCTACGGCGGAACTTTGGCATGTCATACAAGACCAATGTAAAGAGCTGTAGTACCGGTTTCATGATTTGGTTTGTAATATAGATACCATAATCAATCTTCAATTTATTCTGTTCAATAAAGATGGGTGTTTCAATCCGATCTCCTTGTAGTTTTGCCTTTGGATTGACAATATAAATGTAATTGATACGGTCACCTGGGGCAGGCTTGTTTCCAGGGTCTCGAATACCAATACGTTCAGCCAAGACATGATGTGCAATCTGTTTCGGGTTCTTATAAAAGGACCTGAGTGATTTGCTAATCATGAGCTTCTCTATAGGGACCTTTTTCTCTACAATTTGCAGCAACATCTTGTTCAAGAAATCTATCGACTTTTGGATATCCTTTTCAGTCATGAGAATATCAATAATCCCTCCATAAACGTCCTTGACAATCGGCGCATTATCTCGTCGTTTCAAGACAATCCCCATGGACTTTCGCTTACAATAGGTTGGGTCATATTCATAAAGCATACCTACATACCGTTTCTTCGACAAGAGACAAAAGGGTAGGAATGTTTTCTCGTATTCCAAGTCATGAGGTTTTTTCAAGAAACGGGTTGCCAATGCCCCAGCTTCCTGTGCAAGTTCAATCGTAACCTCCAAGGCTCGTTGAGGGTCTACCTTCTTTTCGTCTTGGGTCAAGTGAAAGGTGAAGAAGATGGAGTCCGTATCACCATAAATGTATTCGGCAGCCGTGTGCATTTTACCGTATTTTGTATCTACCCAAGTATCTTTGTAAACCGTTTCGACGACTTCCTTGCCATACTTCAAAAGCTTACGACCAACCGCCGTGGTAGATGCGGCTACATCCATTTCATAAAACGTGCTTGTCTTGGCACCACACTGTCCATACAAACTGTTCGCGGTTACCTTGATACTGAGCTGTCGTTTGTCCAAGATATTCTTTTGAAACGGATCCGTCTCCTTCTCCATTTGTTTCTTGGTACTCTTACGTGCAGCCAAGAGCTCTTGTAAAATAGATGGTAAAATCGCCTTCTTTCCGTCAGGATATTGTGCAAAACGACACACCTTGAACCCCGTAAGAACCTTGACAGAAGCACTCGAACCCGTCTTCTTATATTCAAACGTATCGTATGTCACATCTACATAGTCATATCCTTCAAGATTATCGTATATAAAATTTCCTTGTTTGTCGCGTATACCGTTAATCATTTCTTTTCCGAACTTGTCAACCTTGATCGCTCCAGCTGTATCGTATTCCTTGGTCCAAACCTTGCTGTCATGGGAAAGGTTCTCGCTGATAATCGACGACGGATAAAGCGATCCATAATCGAGACAAGCTACAGGGTCTTCCAGATACAAGTTACACTTGGGATCAAGAACAATGGCTCCTTCGTAGAGTTCAAACGGATTTCCTTTAGAGATAAATGGCATCAAGACATCATTCTCTCTGCATTTTTTGGCTACGTAACTGGTGCCTTTAATACCTTGACCACGCATGACCAAGAAATCAATTGGTACGCTACACAGTTTACTCATTTCTACAAAGGTGGTCAAGATATCAACTTTTTGAAAGATTTGATGAACGAGATTACAATCCTGAATACAGTACTTGGCAATCAGTCCACGTTTTGAAGGGCCTTGATGTGTCCATTTGAAAATCTCCTGAGGGGATACGTCATCCTTCGCCAATCCCCATGTCAGAGTCTCGGTTCCTTTCAAGTTCCCTTGTATCATGAACCCATCTTTGAAACATTCAATCACTTGAAACTTACGTCCCTCTTCGTACAGGTCACATGAATGGTTGATGATTTCAAAATGGATAAAGCATCCTTCTTCGATACCCTTTAGGTTCTTGCTCCAGATACGACACTTATCTTTTTCTTGATTTTCATAACGCTTGACAGTATCACTCAATAGATAGCCTGACACTGCATCCAGTTTATACGAAGACAAATTGAATTCTTTACGCATATAGGTATACATGTCAATCAACAGGCGACCCGTCATAGGAATGCGAGTTAGGTCATATGGACCAGAGGCCAATACAATCTTCGTCTCTTCCACTTCACACGAATACTCCTTGGTACGACCCAAGTTCATAAAGGCCTCTACGCAATCCAACTCTTGTGACCTTTCGTACATGAACTTAAAATCGAAACCAAAGATGTTATATCCAATGATAATGTCTGGGTCCTCTCGACGAATGAGTTTGCTCCATGCAACCAATGCATCGGTTTCCGTCTTGTAACATTCCAAAGTGTGTTGTTCCAGAAGTGTATCTGTATCATTCACGCAAATACAATGCTGTAGAGAACACTGTTCTGACCCATAGGACATAAAGGTGGAACCGATAAAAGTCACTTGGTCACCTTCTAGAGGAGGAAACAACTGTCCCAACACATCCATCAGATAGACGATTTTAACCGGCGTGTCAATCGTGGTGTTGCATAGGAAATCCACCAGGTCAGACTGTGCATCTAGGGTCTTGTATTGAACCTTTTTTGTAAAATCATTTCCTTCTTCCTCTTCGTGTTCATGCTCCGTTTCTTCGACCTGAAAGTATTTTTGTATCTTGTTCTCAGTCTCTTCTTTTTTTATCACCTTGTAGGCCATCAATGCCTTGTAACAAATCATGAGTTTGTCTTCAGACGGCGACTTCTTCGGATAACACCGATCGATAGACAATGTCTGTTTCTTGTCAAACACATTCAAGATAAGCTCTTTGATAAGGATAGGATAATCCTCTTTGGCAATCTTTTCCAGATGATAAACCATATCGTAGGCTACCTTCTTGTAATCCTTGATGGCTTCTGGAAAATCACCATGACTACTGCTGGCCTCAATATCAAAACTACAAATCTTATACGGGACAAAGGTATCCTTGTTAATTGGGCGAACGGACTGAGAAGAACAACTGATTTCGATCTTACAATGGGTTGCTTTGTGTTTTACATTCTCGTAATCGTCAATTTGCACCCATCCAGATGGACTAATCTCTTGGATATGAAAGAACCGCAACAATGGAGGAACCATGCATTCGTAAAGCGTGGTAGGGGTACCTTCATAGCTATACGGGAACACCTTTGCACTATCCTTGTTGTAATAGAGTTGTTTAATCGCATAAATAAGTTTCATATCTTTACAGGTAATATAAATAAAGGTATGATACTTTCCACCGTCAAATCCATACAATGCCTTTCGCGAAACAATCTTGTAATTCACGAGTGATTTGATACTCATCCGAACACTTACATTTTCATGCTTTCTGAAATGGGACATAAAGGCATCGCATTGATGCGTAGTCCAGTCATCTCCTACACGAATATACAAGAAAGGACAAAAGTCGGTAATACGTGTCACATAAGTCACACGTTGTTCGTCAATACCAAAGAGTTCAATCGTGAACCCATCGTTATCTTTCACGTCGAAGCAGCAGAGTTTGTACTGAATGGTTGGGTTCATGGACATCTTTTCTATTCTACATGATTAATTCTTTCTTCTCAATTTTTTCGTATTGGCTCGTGGTTTGGAACGCGACTTAGGTCGTGCCTTTGACTTTCCGCTCAATCGTATACGTCTTGGATGTTCAATTGCCTTATTGACAAAGTGTGCCATTTTTTCAGCACTGCGTTCTCCATCATACTTTTCAACTAATCTACCCCGTTTAAATCGCAATAGAGAGGGAAACCCTTCGGTACCTCGTCCTACTGGGCTATTTGACAACTCTGGACTACGACCTATGCCTTCTCCGTTGAGTTCCACAATTTTTACATTTGGATGAACCATTGGTTTCATCGCCTCCCAGTTTTGTCGCATTTGAATGCAATGTCCGCATTGAGGGTGAAACACCAATACAACGCAGTTAATCTTCCGAATAAGACGCAATCCCTCTTTATAGTTGTTCGGCTCTATCTTTACTACTCCCATAATAATATATACCTATATAAAAATGAATAAACGTGTATTGTTTGTTGTATTTATTCTTTTTTTATGGGGTATATTGTTCCTGGTCCAACGCAGTAAAAAAGAAACAGAGGTCGAACCTTTTGTCTCAGGGCAATGTCCAACCACATTGGTAAAAGATGGAGAATATCTCTTTTTATACGACCCCCAAAAAGCACGCGTACCTGGTGTAAATCCTATACAATTAAAAGGGCTTGAAGAATATAAGCAATTTATCGAATGGCAGAGAGCGATTTCCTTAAAGTGTCCTATTCTTCATCTAGAAAAAGTATACAATGCACAAGGCGAAGAGATGTATGAGATACGTCATAACTTTATCGATCCAGTGGAAGGTGGCGTACCACATGAGGCACAAGAGATGCCATGTAAAAGTGATGCACTGACCCAAAACCCGCCTTATAACGAAAACCAATATCCTTCATTTGACAAGGAAAATCAAACACAGGGAAATCCTGCAGCCATGACCCTTTCATTACGTTAAAAATGTATTTATGTTATGAATAACGTTCTTGTTGAGGTGCTTTGGTTTCACCTTGGTTGGATCCTTCGCCTTTAGAAAGGTAAACTCCTCTATCTCCCTAGGGTTTTTCTCCATGGCCATTATCATTCCTCTTAAATGTCCATATTTTTCCATCAATACCGACGCAATCGACACACTTACATAAGGGATTTGTGCCAACATGTACAGGCTGATATTGTCTCGGGTAAGATGACTATTCTTTTTCTTGATGACACTAGACTCTTCGTAACTAAGGGTAGATACCTCTTTCTGGCTTAACTCGACCATTCGCATAAGGTAACGTGCTGTATCTTCTACATTTACAGGCTGTAAAACAAAAAAACCCTTTTTGGTCATATTGAACATGGCACTAAGGAGTGCATCTCTAGACAATGACCCGGTATAGGTTAGAAGTGAACCCTCTAACATATAATACACCTTAAAACCATTAGATTGTGCAGTTTCTAGTCGAAAGGATTGTTCATGGTAACGGCCATCTTTGATACTGGCTTCCAAGTCACTCCATGTTTTTCTTTCGACTAAATAATGAGAGAAGGTCATGTCACCAATGTCCAAGTTTTTGGTTTCTACTACAATGGATGGATAGTCGTCCTTTAACTTGACGCATTCTTCCAAGAGACGAGACTCGCGATAATCCAAATAGAGTGTGACCATTTTATAAAGATACAATTAGTCTTTTAAATCGGTTTTAAGTTTACGATACAGCAGGCAATAATATTTGCTGTTTGCAACAAGATGCTGGAATGCCGCGAGTGCATCCCATACGTAAATTGGCGCCAGCTTTGTTCCTTATATGGCTATGGTTACGCGAACCAATCGTATCCACGAGCCCGGCTTTCTTGTTTCCACCGCAAGTGGACTGAGTAGTGATAAAGGCGACTAAAATACGGCGAGGCATTATATTGTATCGTTATATTTTATTTTGCAATGATTTATTTCCTATTTTCTAAAAGGATTACTCTGCTTTCTAATTCTTGGATACATCCGAGCAATACTGCAATAAAAGAAATGTAGTCTACTCTCTTGGTCCCTCCTTCTTCCGATACCAATTCAGGATAGGTTTGTTCAACTTCTTGTGCAATTAATCCAATCTGAACGCGATCCGTATCTTGATCGATACGCTGATAGCTATGACCATGAATATGCTTAATATGGTCCAATGTATTCGTAAGTTGTTGTATATTCGTTTTTAATTTTCGGTCAGATGCAGTGATAATTCGTCCACTCAACGTCAAATTCTTAAATGTTGTAGTAGCACAATCAAACGTAACCTCGGAACCGCTATTAAACGAAACGTTTGCACCGCTCTTCACATTCATATTCCCATAGACATCCAGGGTAGTAGATCCTTCCATCACTAATTTTGTGGTGTCTTTAAAGGTTATTCCATTAACATTATTACTGCTGGCGTCGGTTTCAACTGTGCTAGGTACATAAATCCTTAAATAACCAGCGACGCTTGTATTCACGGTTGCACTGGCGTTTGGATAAAAGTTTTTTACATTGAATTGGTTGACAGTTTGAATCACCGTGGATGTATTTGTCGACTCTAATGTGTCATAAGTCAATGTAGTAAATTTACCCTTTGTACCTTGGACATCTCCATCTATTTTGATATTACCATGTACGGTGGCATTTGCATTTACATACAGATTTTGGTCAAAAGATGCGTTCTGTTTCACAATTAGATTATTCAAAGATGTATTGGTAGCGGTGAGGTCAGCCATGATAGTAGATTCAACTACAGTCAATGAACCATTTATTGTTGCAAACGTATCACATGACAGATCATGATGTCTTGAATTTCCAGTCACCCATAATGTACTCGAGATTGTAGTCGGGTTGTTGATTTGTACTGACCCTGATAAGGTTGTATTTCCAGAGACATATAATTGTTGACTAACCGATACATTCATGACGTTTAAACGATTATTTAAGGTGACTTCACTGTCAAATGTGGTGATATTATTCACATTTAGTGTACCTACCAACTGAGTATTTCTCGAGACAAGAAGATCTTCTACAATCGAGACATTACGGGCTTTTAAGGTTGTGGCAAAGGATGCATTCAAGCTTACATCCAAAGTGCCTTTGAGAAAACTGTTTCCACTGATGTTTAAATTTTCTACGATGGATACATTTCGTACATCCAAGGTCTTTGCCATAGAAACATTTTCTTTCACTGTGACATATCCCATCATGTCCGTATTTCCAGATACGTTCAAATAATAGATAGATGCATTGCGTGCCTCTAATGTAGTTGCGAAAGAAGCATTTGCTTGAACTGCGAGTGTGCCTGTCAAGTAACTATTTCGTGACACTTGCAAATCATCCACAATCGATACGTTTCGCGACTGCAGTGTGGTCGCGAAAGAAGCATTGCCGCTTACATTTACTATGCCTGCGAGGTAACTATTTCTTGTCACTTGTAAATCCTCCACAATCGATACGTTTCGAGACTCTAGGGTGGTGGCGAAAGAAGCATTGGCTTGTACATCGAGTGTTCCAATGAGGTAACTATTTCTTGTCACTTGCAAGTCTTGTACAATCGAAACATTATGGGC